>Ga0123354_10009091_pt1 | contig 15170 bp, 14 predicted proteins | sample TergutLab28metaG_2_FD_97872 | JGI IMG/M metagenome (GOLD analysis project Ga0123354, IMG submission 97872) | Labiotermes labralis P4 segment gut microbial communities from Petit-Saut dam, French Guiana - Lab288 P4 | ecosystem: Host-associated > Arthropoda: Insects > Digestive system > Gut ...
CTTGGTGGGGAAACCGGAGGGAAAGAGACCACTGGGGAGACCTAGGCGTAGATGGGTGGATAATATTAGGATGGATCTCCAGGAGGTGGGATGTGGGTACATGGACTGGATTGGGCTGGCCCATGATAGGGACAGTTGGCGGACGCTTGTGAGTGCGGTAATGAACCTTCGGGTTCCGTGAAATGGGGGGAATTTCTTGACTAGCTGCAAACCAGTTAGCTGCTCAAGAAGGACTCTGCACCATGGAGTAAGTAAGATCACATGCAAGTTAGCGCCTCTGACTTGATTGTACTATCGTAACATTTGCCTAGAGATACGAAGTAAAAAGACGAAGAACCAGAGGTTTGTTCGATGTCCTGGTCTAAATGCGAAGTGGCATATTTCGAATACAAGTAATTAGCACAGTTACTTGAGAATAATATTTGGTGAACCAGTGTCACGTTGCACAGTACAGACATGTCAGATTTAAAGAATACATTCTGTTTATCCCGTGCAAAGGCATATGAAGGAACGTTTTGAATGTCTTCTTAGTCCCTTTTGACATGTGTTTGCAATAAATAAAGCTGACCCTGTCCAAGCCCTGAAGGCATACAGGCGGAGTAGAGGTATAGCTCCACTCCTTCTTCACCTCGGCACTAGATGAAGATGAATTCAACACTACGCCCCAACCTCTTTACCCCCGGAACCCATTGAATATGAAGTTGTGTGGCCCCAAAACCGGTCTGGACGTTTTGGAGAACAGAACAAACTCTTAACCTGTCGGTATTCCAACCGCAGACTCTAGCCCAGTCGCTATATCGACTACGTTTTGCCGGTTCCTACTATTTTATAACATACATACGAAACGCGCAGCAACTTAGGAGGCTTCCGAATTGCTGCCTTAAGGAAAGGACATGGACTGAGTTTGAAAATTACTGTCTCTCGGAATGTGACGCCGTGTGGGCTGTGAGTAATTAACCGGCGTTTTGGAGAAACCTGTTTCTTCGATACTTCTGCAGTGAAAATGGCAGTAAATTTATAGCAAATTTTCAGGATTTACATCCCAGAAAACTAATCTTCATAATCATCCTCGTGAGAATCTGAAACCTGGCTTGGACTGAGGGCGTTATAAACAAGTAGGCCTACTGGACAGAATACTTGGACCCATGGGATCTAAAATTGAAGTAAAATTACCATCCATCCATATATGGCGCTACAGCACCTTCCGGGCCTTGGCCTCCCTCATAAGACGCCTCCATTCATCCACATTTTCAGCTCTTCTCCTCCGTCCTCTTCGTCTATTTGTTAAGCCCGCCCGAGACATCTCTGAGGTTACCTGAACGTAAGTTCTTTTCCGGGGTGGGGTCGTCACCCCCACGCCCAACCCCTACCTGGAGGACCAGGGTTTACCTTTTTTTCTGGGTCATCACCTTTGACCTGTCCAGCTTGGGTGACCCTGCCAGTAGCTATGCTACCGACGGCTTAGCTCTCAGGATCATTTGACAACACAAGCTCCACCACTACGTCAAAGCAGGGACACCTTCGAGGGGAAAGTAAAACTACATTCTGAGAAATTTCATGGCCAGCAGCTTATTAAAATAACGGAATAATTCAGGCTAAACTTGCTGCAATTTGTAACCCTCATGGAAATAGCAAATTCATATGGGATTTTGGGTGGAGGACCACATACTTTGGGTTCAATATGAACAGGAAATTTCTTGGTCAGAACTACGTAAACCATTCTTACCCAGCATCAAGTCTGGAAGCTGTCTGTATGCTTAACAGATGACAAGCTGGAATATTTTAAATATTTATTCTAACAAGCCGCGGCAAGAAAGCGACTCGCTACAGGTTGAAAGTTCCGGAGTTCAAACCCCGGTGAAAGGCGAGATTTTCCGGACCCATCCAGCGTCCTGTAAAATGGGTACTGGGTGTCTTTCCCGGGGGTAAAACGGTTGGGACCGGGTGCTGACCACACATTCCTCTCTAGCGTCATGTTTGAGTATTTGTGGATTTATACCTCTTCATCTGCTCAGTGTCTGCTTGACATGTAACGGGACAGCCTTAACCCCCGACCTTTACCATTCTGATAAGCCGGTGGTTACTATGTTTCGTACAATTAGAATTTTATGGAAATACAATGGTTGTACATAAGTCTACACAAGGAAAAGGTAAAGCAGTCCCATTACAGGCCTGGACAGGCCCAGTGGGTTCCAGGAAGCTAAAGTTCCCAGATTCCATGACAAGGGCACAGGATGGTGGTAAGGTTGTCAGCCTTACGCACCGGCCGCCTTTACCCCCAGGAAATGCTCCTGGTACTCATTGCTGTTAGAGGCTGAGTCGATGGCGCGATCGGAAAGATTTTATGTCAAAGAAAAATCCACTGATACCAGCTTGGATCGAACCAGCGACCTTCCGATTTGTAGCACAGCACCTTAACCACTGTGCTACTGCGGTCCCCATACAGGTCTACATGCAGACACAATTTAAGGGAAGGCATGGCTTCCTTTGTGAATCTCCCCCACCCGGAATATGACTGACACTGCTTTTCTGACTGAGTGACCGGTCAAGGATGGCAGTTCGTTCCGTCATATCGCAGAAGAAAGGATACCTCACCCACACAGCACTGAAATTGGAAAAACTCGCAATCTTCATTTAGTTACGATCATAGACGTCGGGAGCGGTTACTGGTGCGAAGGGGGGGGATCGGAAAGACTGCCTCTCAGTTCCGGAAAGGCTTGGGCTTGGTCTGAAAGGTTTTATTGGTACAATACTAACCGAAAAAAACAAAACATGCCTAATAAATTCGGGACCTGGTAATGCCGGCTCCCCCCCCCCCCTTTGGAACTTCGGCAACCTTCGCATGTTTGCGGAAAGCCATTACTTACTTACTTACTTACTTACTTACTTACTTACTTACTTACTTACTTACTCCATGGTGCAGAGTCCTTCTTCAGAAGCTAACTGGTTTGCAGCTAGTCAAGAAATTCCCCGCATTTCACGGAACCCGAAGGTTCATTACAGTACTCACAAGCGCCCGCCAACTGTCTCTATCCTGGACCAGCCCAATCCAGTCCATATACCCACATCCCACCTCCTGGAGATCCATCCTAATATTATCCACCCATCTACGCCTAGATCTCCCCAGTCTCTTTCCCTCCGGTTTCCCCACCAGGACCCTACACACACCCCTATCCTCACCCATACGCGCCACTTTCCAATTAACCAAAAGATCAGAATACTATACCAGATGCTGTATTAATTTAACCTCCTGATGAAGAAGACAGAGTTGCTCGTAACATGTAGAGGAATATAATAATAAATGTGTTATATAACTTATTTGTGCATCAAGTTGGTCATTTATCCAAAGTATTACTGCGGGAGTTGAGTTAATGCCTAATGTTGTAAGGGAACATCGCAGTTGAGCAGATTCAAACCTCTGCCACGAAACCACGTACCATGAATGACGATTTTGTTGGTTTTCCTTATCCCATCCGAACAAATGCTGGGACAGTACTTCAGATTAGACCACGACTGCTTCCTTCCACATTATTTACAATTAATTATTCAATAACCATTCTCTTTTTCGACACTACACTGAGCGGTGCAAAAATCGCTTGTCATCAGAGACGTCTTAAACGTCGACTGTCAGGTGACACTTGCATCGTCGTTTATTGTCTGCGCTGTTGAGATAATCGTTAAATAAATACACCTTGCTGTACTGAAACTCATAAGAATGTTTTTTTCTTGTAAAATACATCATTCTGTTTGAAAAGATAATTGAGATATCAGAGGCGTAGCCCGATTTCCCACGCAATTCAAGCAACCAGTCAAGTCTCCAAGCCATTTTTATAGTTCACTGAAAGTGTGGTTGCTTATCTTTGAGACAGCTGTATTATATGGACTTCAAGATATCAATTTATAATCTGATTGTGCTGTTGTTTGGAGTAGAGGTGCCGACAGAAGAAAATAATCTTTAACGCAGATAACTTGTTTCGTCCCTGTCTTAATATATCAAACAATTTATTTCTTCAACTGTTGCTCAGCTGACAAGACCTAGTCTCACACACACTAATAAGTACTTCACAAAGTTACAGTCTCTCAAGTGCCTGCCCATTTTTTACGTCTCCCTTCCCCCACGCACACTTTCTGGTATAATTGCAATCTTATATTCGGTGAGCTCACACATCAGGGGTGTCCAATTTCCCTCACCCCCCCCCCCCTAAAAAGCGGGCGACAAGATCAGCAATCCTTAGGATTGAAGATGTTCACATGATCTTTATGGTTCTTAAAGCAAATAAATATTGCTGCACTACACAGTATTCATCGACTGTCTTTCATGATAGAAGTACATTTTGTTTTCTGTTAAGCACGTACTGAAACTTTACATGTCATTTTTATGTTTTGCTGACCGTGCATCTCAGTATAATCTTGGCAATTGACCAACTTAATGCACAAATTCTTGTTTTAATAATAAGTTTATTATATTCCTCTACGTGTTTTGGAACACTCTGTAGGTGGCCGTCCGGTACACCGGACGGCCACCTACAGAGTGTGACGATACCAGATGCTGTATAATACAATTTGACCTCCTGATGATGAGCACAACAGTGCTCGAAACATGTAGAGGAATATAATAAACTTGTTATAAAAGAAGAATTTGTGCATTAAGTTGGTCAATTGCTAAGATTTACATGTCGTGTAGATTAATTTTAATCTAAAAAAAGTACAGTAACTCAAGTGGTTGACAGCTGGCTTCTCACCGCGGAAGCCACGATATAACCCAAGCCAGTCCATGTAAGTTCCGTGGTAGACAAAGTGGTACTGGAACATGATTCCTTATTTCTGAGTATTTTGGGTTTACCCTGTTACATTCCATCAGCAATCTTTGTTGATGTTTATCTTAATACTGTTCCTGCAGAGGGATTAGAGGACGAAGCGTGGGAACCATCAAACAAAACAACGCTCTATTTGATATCAAGGGAACACGAAATTTCTTTTGGCATCATGTCACTTAAGGTTTTCAAGGACAGTGTCCAATGTCAAAATAAAACCTGACGTATTCTACTTATGTGAGATCATTACAAAAATGGTATAAAATGTACCAAGAAGAACGTATGTAAAGTACGTGCATAATACACATAATGTCCACCAAAGGATCACACAAATCAGTTCTTTCACGGCTTTCCGCGTGAGCACTTGATGCACTGGATAAGGAGTACGTGCTGAAGTAACCGGTTGAAACTTTCGACAGAAATGTCGATGTTGCATCTTCAGTTTAAATTTAGCATTTCAACGTCTGTAATTACAAATGATTAAACAGTGAATATTTATGATAGAATTCTTGTGGGCATACTTTATATTTGTATTATATACTTCTAACTTCGTGGACCGGGACAACGTAATCGGTATAGAGAATCGCTTTGAGCTCGACGGTCCAGGGATCGAATTTTTGTGGGGACGAGATTTTCCACACCTATCCAGAACGGCCCTGGGGCCCATCCAGCCCCCCGTACGATGGGTACCAGTTCTCTATGCCGCGAGTAAGCCGGCCGTATCGTGGCCTTGACCACCTCCCCCCCCCCACATCTAGCGCCGAGGTTAATGAAAGAGTACAGCTACAACTCCACTCCCCCTCCCTGTCTTCATTGTGGGTTATAGGGTGAAATTTACCTCTTTTTATTCTTGTACTGTTGATTTTTCTTTCTTGACAATTCACTTTGACCAAAAATAATACTGTAGAAGAATAATGTCTTAAAACACGGTGTTTTTTTAGAGTATAACAGTTCCCCAATCATTGAAGAACTTCCCCTCATATGGTACCTGAAAATTCGTTACCGTTTTCGCAAGAGTCTGTCACTTTTCCTTACTTTGAGACAGACGAATCCAGTCCGCGCCGGTCTATTATATTTCTGTACGATACACTTTAAAATATCATCCACCTATGCGCCTAGGTCTTCCAAGTGATTATTCAGGTTCCCTCACTAAAAACCTGTACGTATTTCTTATCTTCTCCAAATGTGTAAAAATTAATAGTCTAATCAGAGCAAGAGGCGACAAATGCACACCACGCTGAAGCAACATGGCAGTTTTATAAAAACGAAAACTGCAGGCGGGTGGTAGCTAGGAATATGGGACTGGAACTTTGTGTAGCCCATGCCGCCCGTCGGTAAAGTCGAGGAAGTTACCATCCGACTTAATTACTCAGACAGCCAATGAGATAAATAAATTATCTTGATATTTTATGGGGCTCTCCGCCGTGAATTATCTCTTGGCATCTTGTCAGACGTCTCACAGTGAATTATCTCAACATACTGTTGGGCTCCTCACCGTCAACTATCTGTATATTGTGTGGAACGTTTCATGTTGAGTTTTCTCTATATTTTATCGGGCGTCTTACGGTGAATTATCGTGATACTTTGTCCGACGTCGGACGGAAAATCATTTCGATATTTTGTCTGGAAGCGTCAGTAATGACACTTCCTGAAAATTTCGCCTCTAATTTTGCACCTGCTTCACACAGCTGGAGTTTTTCACTTTGTGATAGCGCTCTGGCTAATTAAATTTTGCACTGAAGAATACTTAATTTAGCTATTATTCCTTTTAAATTATAAGGTGTTTATAGCCCCTCAATTTATCATACAACTATAACGTACGTTCATTGGAATATTGCTCCATTGATTCTGACCTGTACGTTTGATATTTGCCCTTTGACATGGCGCCTAGCGAAAATTATTGTGGACTGTCTTTATGAAAACTGCTCAGCAAAGTGGTCATTTTTCTGTGTCATGTTGCAACAAGAGTGTTGTTTGGAATCATGGAGAGGGGGGGGGTGGAGGCAACAAATTACCCGACCCATGTGTGCAAATGTCATCAAGGACACTGCAGTAGTGAGTTGCGGGAATTGTTGCATTGAAGGACAATTGCCAACTTTTTATAGAGAACGAATGAAATGTGTTATCAGCATGGGGCGTTGGTGTCATGAAACTACAGGTGTAACTCACGACCTCGGATCAAATCTTGTTCCAGTGGCATTTCATCTATAAATAAAATCCTGCTTAGAATGGCCTGCGATCGTATCCGAACCCTGCGGTCAGAGGTCTGTGACTGAAAGCCTGAGGAATGACACGGCCCATAGAGCCATTACCAGTGGGAATTTTAGGATTGCGTTACAGATGACACTACTGCTTTTCGGGAGTTACATACAAATTTGCGCTATGTTTCTAGAGAACCAATTACTGATCATCTGCGGAAGACTCTACAAAAACTGAACGAGCTATGGAATGTTCAATGGACGTTGACAGGATCAGAACCTTTAACAGTAGGATCCACCACTATTTCGCTCTATGTACATGACGGAAATTACATTAAATCCTTAGTACTGTACTGCTAACAATGAATAATGGTTCTGGCACTCACTAATTACGTACTCAGTCATATCAGTATCTGTAACAGGTCCATAAAACTGCGAACAGAAAATTCGGCATGTAACTGGAAGGTCACTACGTCACGCTTCATCTTAAAACTGTTGACTAGACTGTCATTATATATGAGGTATAGCGCAGTGGTTCGCAACGTGTGGGCCACGCACCCCTGGAGGGCGGTGGAGGTTAATTCTAAGAGGCCTCCAATATATATTCTGCAGGCCGAATACATAGTTCCCACAATTTTACTACTTAAGTTACTGCAATTGTGTGATGCGTGAGATGTGAATTTACTTTCAACGGCTACTGAGTTCATAACAGTTTTCTAACATGATGAGTTTCCTCAGTTAACTGACACTGAAATTACACCTACTAGCACGCTTATCGGCGGGTGGAAATTTTTCTGATGACATCCGCACGCTCCCACGTGTAGTCGGTCTAGCAAGTCGCACGCAAGCTTGGCTAGTAAACAATTGCAGCTACCGCTTCTAGTCAGCTGAGAGCAGCGCAAAGTGCAGAGATCATGTGGTGCGTGTCAAGCACCACCTTCCTTACTTTTGTTTACATAAAAATGCCTTGTTGTATTTAGACTGAATTTCACGCTTGTGTGTCTTAATTAGATTTTACTGCTTTGAGTATGTTCTTCTTATCTGTGTATGTGTGAGCACCTGTAAGATAACTAACAAGGATTAAATGGAGGAAATGGCGGGTTCTTCAAGTGTCTCTGTGACTGTGAGCAGGAAGGTCTATGGGGATAATCATTTTATAGACTTGAATACGACATGAAAGTGTACATTATAAATAATAACAATTAACATTTTACAATACAGATTTGAAAGGTCATTTACAAAATGCCTATAATTTGCACAACACTCGTCCCAAAGACATAATAATAATAATTATATATGTAGCACATATTGTAAATACAGAACAGCTGCAACATTACATACGATTGAAACATGGTTTGTTGCAGGTATATAATTGTAAATACCGCGTATAACGGTGATTATGATGACGATGATAATAATAATAATAATACAGTAATGGGTGCTACTGAGACTAGGACCACTTACACAACGAAAATCTCACACCCCACCATTCATCCTAAGTCACTCACAACATTCACAGAAAGTGGCAGGCAACAATCGTTTTGAAGTAAATATACATAGCATAGAGTGTTTTAGGTCTCTTCAAACTATATACTCGTATGTGTATATAATCAAGAATCGTATATATTGGGATAAGCAAATTTTGCAGAGAATTGATTTTGGAAAATGTGTATGCTTCAATGTGGAGGTGCCTACATGCAATCTTGTTCAATAATACAGGGTAATTCATAAGTCCCTCCGGGATTTCCGACCTCTGCGGTACAGTCGCCGGGATGGTCACGCCGAAGAGGAGCATGTCAACACAGGTAGAGATACTCCAAGTTTCTGTCCTACCTTACAGGTGCTCGATATATCCACCCTTGATGACGCGGCAGATGTCAATCCTGTAATGAAGTTTCTGCCACACACGTTGCAACATCTGGCGGTCGATAGCAGCGACTGCCTCCACGATCCTTTGTCGCAGCTGTGGTAGATCACGTGGCATAGGGGGCACGTACATACGATCCTTGAAGTAACCCCACAAGAAAAAAATCGCAAGGGGTTAGGTCAGGTGACCGTGGAGGCCAGGTAAGAAGAGAAGAATCATTGTGAGAAGCGCGCCCAATCCAACGACCGGTAAGATTAACAATGAGGTGAGCACGGACGTCAAAATGGAAGTGGGTAGGGCTCCGTCTTGTTGGAAAATGAAGTCCTCGCTATCTTCATGTAATTGTAGTATTAGCCACAGTTGCAGCATGTCTAGGTAGTTGATACCGATAACAGTTGGCTCCGTAAAGAAAAATGGTCCGTAGACTTTGCAAGAGGAAACGGCACAAAACAGATTCACCTTAGGCGAATCACGGACGTATTCCATCGTTGCATGAGGATTTTCCGTGCCCCAAATGCGTACGTTGTGACGGTTCACCTTACCACACACACGAAACGTCGCCTCGTCACTGAAAACCAGCTTCTCAGCAAATCTGTCTTCCTCTAGCCGCTGTTAGAAATCCACGCAGAAGTGGAAACGAAGATGGTGATCCTGGGGATACAGCGCCTGCAACAGCTGCAGCCGGTATTCTATCACGCGAAGACGTTTGCGCAGAATGCGCCAAACACTTGACTGAGGTGGCATTTGCAATTCCCGGCTCGCGCGATGTGTTGACTTCTGAGGGCTCCTGACAAACGTTTCTCGCACACGCTCGACAGTCTCGGCCGATGGCTCCGGCCGGCCTGTTCGTTTCGCAACGCGCAGGCAGCCACTATGCTGGAATTTCATGTACCACTCAAGAATTGTTTTGTCCGTAGGTGGTACATGGTCCGAAACCTCCGTCGCACCGTCACAATTGACTCAGTTTTGGCAAATTCCAAGGCACAGGACGCTTTCTTAATCCCTGTCCACACCATGTTTCGTCACAACTGCCCCCTAGCGGTGAAACCTGTAAGTACGCCATGGCGCCTAGTACACAAAAAAAACTTGGAGAGATTCTCTACCTATTGATATGCTCCTTTCTACTGTGTCTGCCTTGGTTGTTGCGCAGCCGAGTTCGGAATTTCCGGAGAGACTTATGAATTACACTGTATTATAATTTATGAAAAATCAGTCACGTGCTTGTTTGTGATTGTAAATTTTTTATTTTTTTTAGAGGCAATTTAAGTTGAAGAGCCTAGAAGAACTGTACCTCAAATACTTACAACGTCTACATCTTGGTTACCTCTCAGTTTTCGTGTTGCTGCAGTCATTACTGAACCTGAGTCATGCAGTAGTCACAGGGATTACAGTGAGTGTGGTCACAGGCACTGATAAAGTTTTTATTTCCAGTGCAGAGCTAGAATCTTTGTAGCATAAAATGTATAGTATTTTGACAACTTTCTAAGTCAGCCAGATACATAATCGTACAAATAGAGACCTGTTTAAAACCTGTGTTTTCACATATCCTTGTGATTTCAGAGTCATAATTTTAATTTCTTCTTCTACATATGTATGTTTGTAATTTTCACTGATGCTTTAACATGGAAAGGAACCTCTGTCCACCCTCAGAGTAAAGGGAGAGGGCATTTGTTTTGGATTTCACGTTGAGTCCAGTCTACCACCAGTTCACACACATTATCTCTGAGTTTCTCCAGAATCCCCTTTCCTATCAGAAGGCAGTGTCTGTTAGAGGGAGGAGAGTATCTTATCCACTTTTCTGATCTGCATCTTGGCTGTACATCTGTTCATCAACATGGCATAACTCACTGTACCTCTTATTACCATTATAGTATGCAACAGTTTTGTATTTCTATGTCAGACATGGAGTTACACCCCCTGTTGAAATATTAATAAATATTAATTAAAATGGGTCTTAGAGCATTAGCATCATCGAGCTGCAAACTGTCTGTTAACAGAGAATTAGTTAAAATTGATTTGAAGTTTGAATATTGGCTCCAATACTGGGTACCTAAGTGAGATTTTGTTGCCATTCCCAGGCTGTCCAATGAAATGCCAATATAAAATCTTAATGTAGGTCACATTTACCCACAGCCAATTCCATACACAAAGTTTCTAGGTCTGGTGGTTGATGACACTCTAACCTGGAATAACCACATTGATCAGTTAATTTCCAGATTGAACTCTGCATGTTATGCAATAACAGCTGTTAATGCAATGTTGCCAAGGCAAGCCTTAAGAACATTATATTTTTCATAAGTTCATTGTATCACATCATACAGAATAATTTTTTTGGGCAATACCCCTAATAGTATTAAAATATTTAGAATGCAAAAAGAAGTTTTAAGAAATATAAATAAGTCAAAGAAAATGGATTCATGTAGAGAACTGTTTGAAACAATGGAAATTTTACCTCTCTATTCTCAGTATATATATTTTCTCTCTTAATGTATGTGGCAAACAACAAACATTTATTTACAAATACTTAGAAGTTCATAACAATGACACTAGATCTGCTAATAATTTGCATCTAACCCCTACTAATTTAACTAAATATAAAAAAGGAGCTTATTATACAGGAATTAAAATTTTTAATTATCTTCCAGCTCACATAAAGAATGTAGCGAATGAAACACAAATTTTTAAATATACCTTAAAGAGATTTCTTAATAACTCATTTTAATCTATGATGAATATTTTAATGCTAATAATAATATATATTTCTGATTGTAATGATTTCATAATGTATGTAATATTTTATTTTGCAATCATTGTATTATAATTGTCTTCTGTCATTTGACGTCTCTGATTTAACAGGTACAGTACAGCATGCTGTGACTATTTCTACATCCTTAGGTTGTACCTGTAAATGGATAAATGGAAAATAAAGGATTACATGCATGAATACCTGCTTACCATTTGTGATCATATTTCATATTTTTTGACATTGAGCAATGGCAACATCTTTATTAAATAATCTAATAACCAGTTAATAAATCAGCGCTAAAATGAGGACAGCTAAAAAAGAGTTTTCTTTCTTTACAGGGGTCGCCTGTCCCTGATGGACTTTTATATTGCATAACAATGGTGCTATGCTGGCCTGTAATGCTCATTGTGTTCAAGAAGCACCTGGTGCAAAGATATAAATGGATTTCTCTTCTTGTTTCATGCTTTGTTGTAGTATTACTCATCAGCACTGATATGGCAATAACCCTCTATTACAATGCACATGCAGGTGACATACGACCAGCATACACCACTCACACACTTCTTGTGTGTTATGTATTTTTACCACTCACAAAAAATATACAGGCATTCATCCTGGGGCTCACTGTGACACTCTGCCACCTTGTAGTTCTTTGCAATGTTACTTATTACAAGGAGGAAAGGAAATATGAACGGGTGAGTCTAATATAACCTAGAAATTAGTCTTACCTAAACCCTTGAGGCCCAATTAGTTTAACATCTGAAACTTAACCATAATTAATTTTACATTAATTTTAAAATTGTTGGACTTACTAGGTTTGAGTCCAACAGAATATCAAAAGTGTGTGCATGACTGTGACTGATTTTGTAATTAGACATTCTATCCAGAGCGTAACACTGAGTTGAGTTTAGTTAATCATAGAAGAAATCCCAGAACCATTTAGCTGTTTGTCTCAAGATTTCATAAGTTATTCCACACAATTTTAAAACGTCTTCCTCTATACAATGGAAGAAATGATTAAACAACTGAAAACCCATCACAATATCTATTAATATAAGCATGCTTTACTCAACTTTTGAGACAATGGTAATTTTGATTACTGTGTGTAAATTTTTGGCTCAGTAGAACAGAAAAATTTAAAATGTAAAAATATGTTTAATCCTTGTGATGCTGTTTACAGTTATAATTTAGTGTGTGAAGGAAACAACTTTGATGCTAGAAACACTGAAATCTTTTTCATGGGCAAGATCCTGCTATCAGTGCATGAATGACATGTGCCTGTTTTAATCTGATTCATCCCATTGTGTTATAGTATATTCAATACAAATGAAGTAGTGCAGTCAAAGACAATCCTTTAATATTTGTCATTCAGTGCTGTATGATTAGGTTCAATGAACCATCATCAATCATTACTTTACACAAATTTAAAAAATCTAAATATGCATAAAATGTTCACCATTGTTTAGTGAGATCTCACTGGTGTACAATCATTTATTACAATGTACCATGTGTTTGTAGCATTACATAAAATCAAGTCTTTGCTTCATGTAGAATATCATCTTTGTTGTCATATCATATCATATCATTTATTTACTTTCCGTTGATCTGTACAGGATTACAAAATCCATATGGATATGGAAGTAGTCATATTTTTTTGTTTTGTTTGAATGATGGTGATATCTCAGGTGAAATCAATATTCTGTATTTTCATCATTTGTTCAGAATATTGTTTATTGATTTCATTTGTGCTGTCATAATTGTCTAAATATAAAACACAGCAAGGATGATGTTTTATACAGAATAAAGACTTGATTTTATATAATGCTACAAACACATGGTATATATTAATAAATATGTGTAAAATAGTGAGATCTCACCAACTGCATGTGTACTTATGTTTTTTAAAATATGTGTCAAGTAATGCATAATTATGGTTTGTTGAACTGTGACATGTGTCCCTTTCCCATGTGGAATAATTGTAACACTTTAGTGAATACTTTTATGAATATGTCACTGAAGTTTTTAAGGTACTGGCAAGAGATATGCCCCCTGAAGGTAACCCTACTTGGGCATAATGGTGGGGCTGGTGTGGTCATATGATCCCGAGAGCTATGCCGGCAGTAGCAGATGCTACTAGTAGTGTCTCCCATGCCAGACAGGTCAAGGGTGATGACAGACAAAAAGGGAGACCTTGGCACTCAAGGTTGGGGTTAGGTGTGAGGCTAACAACACCACCCCATAAAAAAAAATCATGTTATGAAACCTCAAGGAAATGAACTGGATGGATATCTCAGCAGCAACATGAAGCAACACATGAAAGTCTGCGGTGAAAGTCAAAAAATGAATCAGAATTAAATCCTGGCACCTGGAATGTTCACCCATTGTATACAGCAGGAGCATTAAAGATGCTTGTAAATCGACTTATTGCTTATAGAGTGGATATAATAGCCCTCCAGGGGATGTGATGGACTGGCAGTGAAATCCTGGAAAAATGAGACTGCACCTTCTTCTATAGTTTTGATAATAATGGTCACATATTGGGTACGCATAATTATAGATTTTAAACCTCTTACCCCTAGAATTTGCATTTTAAGAATGAGGGGAAAATTTTTTATTAATTACAGCATAGTTAATGGCCATGCGTCCACAGAGACATCTGATAATGAAGAAAAAGATGGGTTTTTTGATGCCCTAGAAAGAACCTATGACATAAGCCCAAGAAATTATACAAAAATTGTTATTGGTGACTTTAATGCTCAGGTGGGTAAGGAAGCTGTTAATTTTCACATGACTGGCAAATACAGTCTCCACAGTCTCACGAATGACAATGGATCCTGGCTGATACAGTTTGCAGTATTGTGGAATATGATCATACAATCAAAATTCTACCCATATAAAGATCTCCAAAAGTGTACATGGAGGTCGCTTGATGGTGTAACATTCAGTCAGATAGATCATCTTTTAATTGAAAGAAGACATAAATCTAACCTAAGGGATGTCAGTTCATACCAAGGTGCCAGTACTGATTCCAACCACTGTTTGGTTATTGCCTGTCTAAGAGCCTGAATATCTAATGTTACGAGAGTAACTGGCATTCCTTACTTAATTACTTACTCCATGGTGCAGAGTCCCTCTTGAGCAGCTAACTGGTTTGCAGCTAGTCAAGAAATTCCCCACATTTCACGGAACCCAAAGATTCATTACCGTACTCACAAGCGTCCGTCACCTGTCTCTATCCTGGGCCAGCTTAATCCAGTCCATATACCCACATCCCACCTTCTGGAGATCCATCCTAATATTATCCATCCATCTACGCCTAGGTCTCCCCAGTGGTCTCTTTCCCTCTGGTTTCCCCACCAAGACCCTATACACCCCACTCTCCTCACCCATATGTGCCACATGCCAAGCCCATCTCATTCTTCTCGATTTTAACACCTGCACAATATTGGGTGAGGAGTACAAATCATTTAGCTCCTCGTTATGCAGTCTCCTCCATTCCCCCGTTACCTCGTCCCTCCTAGTTCCAAATATTCTCCTCAACACCA
>Ga0123354_10009092_pt1 | contig 15169 bp, 11 predicted proteins | sample TergutLab28metaG_2_FD_97872 | JGI IMG/M metagenome (GOLD analysis project Ga0123354, IMG submission 97872) | Labiotermes labralis P4 segment gut microbial communities from Petit-Saut dam, French Guiana - Lab288 P4 | ecosystem: Host-associated > Arthropoda: Insects > Digestive system > Gut ...
TACATCAAGTTTTAGATTTTTAAGAAAAATACACGTAAAAATTATAAGGAGCAGGGCAAAAAATACCAAAAAAAAAAAAAAAAGCCAGCCCAAGCTTGGACGCAGTGAGAGGCACACTTGGTAGGCAGGGGTGCCCAACATATAAGCCAGTCCACCATATTTGAAAGGTTGGGGGTTTCATTCAGAACTGAATGGAAAGGGTTACAACTGCTCAGCATGTTTCAGTGAATACATTATTAACTGATGCCATATCAGTTTAATGCTTCCAATGTTGCAAAAATGTATTAAGTCCTATGGCTTCATTTTTTCAGCTACAGTGTAACAGTAGTTTTCTTTCTGTTGTATCTGTGAAGTATAGTAAAAGGCTAACTCCTGCCACCTGGAATCACTCACAACTAAAATGATAGCAATGTAACTGACAGGCATACTGCACAATATATCACACATAATACAGCAAGGTGCTTGTGGCTTGTGTCAGAAGTGACATGGAAGGGAAATTACAGCACAGAATACAAGACATTTCACATAAAAAGGGGCCAGTTACATTGTGCAGTGAAGAATCTTATCACTTACTAGTCCCCCAAGTTAACATCCAATGAATTCAATAAATTCACAGATAAGGAACATAAAATTACCAAGAACAAAATCTCAGCAATCTATCTGTAAGCAAAAATGTTACTGCACTATTCAGACCAACACTTACAAAGAAAGTTAGTTATGCAAACCATTCCACAGAATTCTTATGTTGACAAAACTTGGAACAGTACATTTTGTTACATGACATATTCAATAACAAGGAAAGTATGGGAGACCAAAATAACACATCCTGATAGTATGAAACTTCTTGAATTTAAACTACAAACACTTTAGAAGAAGTTTCTTATAATTCCTTTTTTTAACAAATCAAGAAGTAGCATACAAAAGTAGCATTCTGGCCATGTAACATGGAACACATTAAAAAATAATAAAAATAGTTTCCCCTCCATGAAATATCACAGATTATTATGTACAATAAAAAGACATTGGAAAGTACAGAGATGATGAATTATATTCACATATCTTAAACTAGTTCCTTTTGTTATAAATTATGTTTCTCAAACTTCCATACCAAAGTCCTTATTTGCTTTCCATAAGAATTTGGATTTGTTCTCCCACGTCAACTCTCAAGATAATGATACAGTTTATTCTCAACTGTGTACTTGTTGTGACAGACATAACTGTGTAAAATGATGAAACAAGAAAACTTCCACTGCTCTTTTTTCTACTGATATTCCAATAATATGCAAGAATTGTGATTTTGTTGCACATTCTCCGAAGTACTTTTAATACGAGATTTGAGGTTCTCACACTGATGCTAATTAAGATTCAAGTCTCTTGGGATGTTATGCCATGTTGACTGATCAAGCAGTCAAAGATCTTCTTGGAGTGATTGACCCTGAACATGAAGGCACTATAACTCTTCGAACAGGCAGTAACTATTTTCCAGCCGACATGCCGTAACATCCCAAAAGACTTGAGTCTTCTATTCTCAAGACCTCCAGCTTCTTAAGATATAAATGCACTTCAATGAATGGTTGTGACATTTAGTTTCAATTTGGAAAATGTAAAGAAAGAAACCAAATCCTTTCAGTAACTCACGTATTTTGTACCAGCACAACATTATGGTGTTTTATGATATAAATTACTAATTACTCTAGTAATACACCAACCTAGTCGTTAGCATATTAGGTCAGCAAAGAAAACATAATAAAACAATCACCAAATTATGGTCAAAAAATCACCTACCAAGGAAATATAGATCGTGGCCCACGTACATTGTGCATATTGAACATCCCTCAAGGACAATAAACAACATGGTCCCAACACAATGAATCTGTAAAAAAATATGAGAAATTAAATAACACTTACATGGGCAATGGCATCTTCCTTAACGCAGTCATGGTTTAGCTACCTAGGTGTAGGTTCAAATTGTATGACACTGGGAAAACTAATGGAAGTGTTTCAGAACTTAACTGTGTTACTTCAACAGCAGCATCAATTTCATTGTGGATACACAACAGAAATGTTTTGCAAACATCTCAGTGATATTCTAAATGGTGACGAGATTCACGCGTATGAGTTAATAACAGCTGAAACCAGCTTCTTTCAATTTTCATATCTGAAAATGCAGTACAGATGTAATACATTCATTTAAACGGAAATCGTGAAACTACAAACATTAATCAAATGAAAAGTTACATATATCTCAAGACTGTATTACATCATTCACAAATAAGATATACAAAGAAGCAAAATGGAAGGATTAAAACTGCATAAAACTGACAATGTTCTCACATTTTTTGGACAGCTTAATTCATTTTAAAAAACAATAGAGAAAGGGCCTGTGTCATGAACTGCCATTTGTTCAGACTTTCAAACTTTAATATTAAGGCCAATAACAAAGAAAATAATTAACTTATTTGGAGGGGTGGGGTGGAGGAACAGAACAGCCCACTGAAACATTCAATATGAATCAAATGACTTTCACATCTGGATGAAGAAAAGTGGGAGAATGGAGTATTTTGAGGATCTGCATCACTGGATAAGTTGTAACTGGAAGATACAGGCTGAAACACAGCAGCGATCTGCAACCTGTTATTCACTGCACTGCTCTCAATGCAAGTAGTTACATCCCAAGCATTACATGGAAACACTACACATCCTAGTAGTACCATTTTACGTGAAACAAGAAACTTAAAAAATATGTTATAAGGAATAACATATTTCATAAATGGGTCAAGGTGCAGCAAGGTTCATGCAAGCAATTCAAGACTGCATTCTTTTGACATTTTCAAGATTTATTCTTTTATGTCAGAAACATAAAAAAATATCACCTCCCCCCCCCTCAAAAACATTTGACACTCAGAGTACTGGCTCCTTTACTTATACAAAGAACTAGTTATGCATGTCTCAGAAAGATTCCAGAAACTTAATATGTGAAAAAATGTGTTTGGTTCATATTTTCATGTTACATGATTCACGTTCCCAAAACGTGTAAAAAAACTGCTTTTTCCAAAACAAAAGCATACCATAAATAATTGTGAAGTTTCATCTTCATGCCCTCTTCCACCTTCATGGCTTTGTCTTAAGGAATTCAGGTAAATTTATCTAATTTATATAAAAATTATAAATACAAACATGCTGGATTAAAATAAAGTTTACCACCAATGGAAGAGAAATAGAAATGAGATATCTGAGATCACTAATAGACTTGAATCAGAGTAAAGCTTGGAGTGTTGTCAACAAAACATACGCAAATATGCACAAACTATGTTCTCAAACAGAATATTGTTTTTTGTGGTACAGTTTACAATACTGTCAGTAATGAAGATTATACAGTACCTTATGGAGGGTGGCTGATGACAGAATCACGAAGGATCTGGAACGAAGCAACAGTGGCCTCATCAAGAAGTATCTTGCATTGGCCTGGTAGGATTATAGAAAACCACCAAAAAAAAAAGTGTGGAAAGCCAATAACTCAGGCAAGATATCAACCAGGCACTTTTGCATAGAAGTTTCAAGCATAACTGATACATCAAACCATTTGGTCAAAAGGCAAACAAACAGAAGATATTAAATTACTCATTTCTACTAAGTATAAAACCATTCTACAGCAGAATCCAATATTGTTTCTTACAGCAACCATATTATCTCAAGTTATAACGATCAACTTAAGTTATATTGGCTGAAGAGAAGAAAACAAACCTAAAATGAATGGAAAAGAAGGGATTGTATATTCTATCTTAAGAAAAAATATTAGGAATATTTTAAGAGATCACTCCTCAAATTAAACATGAAGTACAGTGAGCTTGGAAGACTAGCTACATTTCACTATTTAAAAGATGTCACTGTAGAAAACTTTAAATATGGCTGATAATTTCTTCAGCAATTCCATGTAGGATCTGCAAATACAAAATCTTTCTTGCACAAGAACTAGGGAAACTTCTGTTGCAACAGAAGATCTGAAAAGTATGCCACCTTTTATGTTATTGAACTAACTACCTTTTTATTACTGGGAAATTATACCGTCTCTGCAGCTTCCTTTCATGGCAATGCTTCAGTGAAAGTTTTATTTGAACAGTAAGTGAATGACAAATGTTGACAAATAGGAAATAACACAGACACACAAAGTTTCATACTGCTTTAAAGGAAGTTTAAGGAAGATAAATTATGTATACATAATACTGTCTCAAAAACTATGCATATACGATATAAACACATAATGAAACAGAATATTCTCCTGGAAGCATGTTTGGAACTAATAAAGTCATATGATGAGTTGCTTATATTAAGTATGAGGACATCCTCAATTTTAGTACAAAAATCAATTAGTGTAGATGAATACTGCCTTCTCCAAATTTTTAGTACTTTGTTCCTAAAAATATTCTGCTTTCTTACTTCCATCTTGATTCAGTACTATACAATGGAGTTAAAGTACAGTAGAATTCCTTGACAGTACCAGACAGGTGCCAAATTATCAAACAGTATGTATACTGAACTAAATTCTTACAGGTACTATTTTGTTACTTCACATCTAGCCATCAGAGAATGCCCACTTGTCAGTTATTTTAATTTCATCATATAAAAGACTTAGCTTTTTTCAATTATCACAGGACCAGTCACAGGTTTCCATTCTGAATGCACTGCTGTAGAACACTTATATAACACCTTATCCAAATGCCAAAGTATCAGGATTTCTGGATTATCAGCATTTGGATTAAAGAAATTCTACTGTGTACAGTTTACTTAACAATAATTTCATAGCTGGGATTATACAGCACTTATTGTAAGAAAATTAATAAGTAATGAATTGGGAGCAGTCTAGACCAATCTGAGGTATTTGGCTTGAGGGATTCAAGGAAACCATGGGGAGGGAAGGAGGGGGGACTACGGTAGTTGGTCTCTGCACCAAGATTCGAACCAGCGACCCAAATACCAAGAATGAGTGATAACCACTGAGCCATTTCATTTAGTGTTTGACATATGTGGCTCCAGTCAACAAAACAATGTATAGAGACAATACACACAGATGGGACAGATAACATTCTTCAAATGCAGCACCAAGTTTCTAGTCAACATGTTGGTTTATAAATACTGTTTTAAGTTACCACAAGTATATGCAAAACTTACTTCATCTAATTCTAGTGTTACTGAATATTCACAACACATACAACATACTTTCACGTTATTACAAATGAATACTCTACATGAAAATTTATTACCATACAAGGTGGAAATTTCTGGTTACAATGTTGACTGCAAATTTTCAATTCACAAATTCGAGGTCTAGAGCTACTTTTCAGCCATCATGCAGTTAAAAAAATGTAAATAACTTAAGTATTCACCATCATTTAAGATGAATTATAATATGAAACATCCTTGCCAACGTCTTCATCCAAGTGCTCTGTTCCTTTCTGATTTTCATACCAAATTTCTGTATGAATTTCCCATATCTAACATGAACATTATTACATATTCATATGTCCTATGCCTTAATCTGATCACACTAATATCTAGTGAAGAATATAGTTACGAAGCTCTGCATTATGCAGTTCTCTCCATCTCACTCTTAGTTTTTCACTTTTATGGAAAAGTACTTTCCTTAACACCCTGTTGCCAAACACCTACAATCTCTGATCTTCACATCCATATAAAACAGGGACAATTACACACTATTATATTTCCAACTATAAATTTTTAGAAGGGAAGACCAAAAGCATTCCCTGAATTTAATCTTCCTACAGTTTTTCTCATAAAAGCAATTTTTATTCATTACGATGCTTCTCAAATGTGTGGACTATGCTGCAATTTCAAAAAATCTATTAGCTGTCTTTACATTATGATCTCAATCTGTGTTCTGGTAACAAGATATAAGCATATACCTGATTTTATCTCCCTTGACTTGTAGATTACCTGTAACTTGCTATTCTTTATGCGTGCAATCTATATTTCATACACATTTTTTTTTCAATATGCCACTTTTGAGAAAGTCCGTTAAGTTGCGTTTGAGTTTCATGTAACAAACAGGTTACATTACACCAATGCAGACCAAAATTCAGTGTCTGACAATGTTTAACGTTACATTCAACTATGAAATTCCGTAAAGTTCATAGAATATTTCTGATGATGAATGATGCTTGTGGAAAGACATGAAAGAATAGAAAAGTATAATAAATTTAACTTGGTACTGAAGGAGGTCAGGGAAAAAGTGTGAAAAACAGAATACTAAAACAATTACAGGTAAGAACAGACTTAAATATCCAACTCATCTGGAGATAGAAAGATCAAAATGGCTGGGCCCTGTAAAAAGACAGAATAAGAGGATTTGAGTATGAATATGAGATTCAAATCTTCTGGAATAATAAACCATGTCAACTGGTAGACAGTGATGTTTTAAAGAATTACTGTACGTTCATCTTCACAGTTAAGCAGTCCAAGAAGTGTAGCCGCACTGCAACATGTGAATGTATTATACAAATCTACGGACAACTGGGTTGGTGAGCCAGTGGAAGTGGTGGAGCTATGCCTTAGTGGATTTACTGGGAAGTTTATAACAGAACACAGGTTGTGTGTGAGGGGAGTATTGTTGTATTTATCAACACTAATGAATGCTGAGATTATCTGGCACAATAATAGTGTTGGGAATGGTGATGATAATACAACACAGTGTAACATCTCAGAAGAATTGATGACTTAAAACTTCAACAGCACCACTGTCATGTCAAGTATCACAAAATGTGAACAGTTCTTAATCTTGAACTATTCACTAACTCTTTTTAGGTTACTTCTGCTAGTTTGAAAATCAAAGTAGTGTGCTTATTTAAAAAACAAACTGCAGCTCCTTGCTAACACTTAACTTTTTCATAACAGAGTACTATAAAATTCTACCACCACATCATCCCCATATTCCTTTATCCTCAGTCCCATTCTTTCATACTTATCTCTCATCACAGAAAGATTTCTGTACTGACATTCATGCCACATTGGTTACAGTATACAATGGAGCTTGGAGAGTGTAGTCAGTATAGTAACCTGGCTACAGATTGAAGATTCGAGTTCGATTCCTAGCAGAAGCAAAAGATTTATCTCACCTCCAGAAACATTCAGATTGGTTCTGGGTCCTACCCAGCCTAAATTCAATGAACACCATCAGTTCTTTGCCTGGAGGTAAAGCAGCTGGGGTCATGAAGCTGGCCACTCTCATCCATCTACTGTTGCAATAAAGAATGTGTGGAGCTCTTGCTCCATTTTGCCTGTATGCCTTCACAGTATGCAGGGACTTCAACTGTACCTTAGCATCATAAAATGTTGTTGTCGCTGTTGTTGTTGTCATCACTTTTGTTACCTCTTCAAGGACACTACTCTTGGCATGTGGCATGAACATCAACAGGTGCTGAAAAGTACTATCTTCATAGCCAGAACTAAAAGAACATCAAATCTGACATCTCTAGATCTCTCAGAAAAGGTGCATTTAAAACAACATAGCAGTCTGATTTACATAAGGATTAAAGGGTTGATGTTTCTAAACAAACTCAACTTCCTGTACCTTTAAATAAGTAATGCATGTTGCTTGCTCACTCACTCACTCACGCAAATGCACACACACACACACACACACACACACACACACAACACAGAAGGGAACTAAGAAGGGAAAAAGCAGAAGACTATATTTTACTGTGTGCACAAGCATATAAAATGACAGAACCAATAGGACTGAAGAGAATATGATTCCCATTGTCCTCCAGAAATTCCAAAATTTTCCACAGTTCTCATAGAGTGACAGCCTTTCAGACTAATAGGCAAGAGCACTGGCATACTTCCAATCAAAATCAAGGGCATACATTTCTCCCTCTCCCTCTCTCTATATATATATATAAAACCAGTCTCTTTAATCATAAATTTCAAATCAGTAACTGATTTGTATGTGGGGAAGTTCTGTTACAGTCACTCAACATCTTTTTCTCTGTCCAAAATAGACACTGTACAGATCACATAAGTTCCTGCTATTTATGCACAAATAATTAAACCTGTATAATTGTAATGCAAATATAATCATGCTGCCCATTTTAAATCACCTTGAACACAGAAATGATGATAAATCTAAATCAGTACGTGTATGTGAGTGATATCCGAACACTATGGCCTACTGCCCTTCTTTACAAATCTCTGTAAGAATGAAAAATCTTTTCTCCTACGAATAATATATCAGAGTTACAACCAGGTTTTTCTTGCAGATACACATAAAAAGGGAAAAATAAACTTGTACATATTGCTTAAGGCTGAAAGTATAAGGTATGATGGAAGTAGTAGCTCCCAAAAACTACATTCAGTCATTATTACAAATCTCAGTTACCTGATACAGAACAGGGAACACAGCTTCAGTCCTTAAACATTACTGCTACTAACAATTTTTAATCTTACAGTGTTAATTCAGTCAAGTTTTCTAAGTCACTGATACGCACGAATGAAATGCCTGAAACAAAAGAACACATATTTAACTCAAAACATAATAATTCTATTGCAGCTGACAGAACAAAAACAAACAGAAGTAAGTATGATCAGTTACACTGTCACTTCCTCAAACACTACTTAATTTGGAAAGAACTCAAACTTCTTTCCTTCAAGTACTATAGTCGAAGTATTTAGGGCAGCAAGGACCACAATTTACTACCATACAATACGGTAATCCATTTCTATACATTATGACAGTAGTACAGACATATCCCGAGTACATTAAATTGGTCAGACATAACCTCAAAGTAAAACATACATGTGTGCATATGTGCATGCATGCAACACCCCCCCTGTGCGCACACACACACACCTGCCTGCCTGCGCACGCACGCACACACACAGAGGAAAAAAACATGACTGTAACTGTTAATTCATAAAAGCTGTTAATGAAAAATTTGTAAGTGCATAAAAAATTTGACATAACCCACAAAGATTCATTAAGGTGTTTTATAAATGGATGAACACAACTATGCAGATGTAATATATGGGTCCCTTATTCAGTGCTACTAATGTATTGGCTGTTTTCATCAGGCATCATCAAGTAGACATCAGGTCACAAAAAGAATAAAAAAGGGGGGAGGCCTCTCTTACCAAACACCACTGATATATGCAGTAATGAATAAAGGACCAATATATTAGATCTGCACAGTTGTGTTTGTCAGTTAATAAATCACCTTAATTATAAGCAATACACAGTGGGACAATGTCACCTAACAAAGAGTCATTACTTTGCTCCATTAAACAACTTCACGCCTGCCACAGTGTTATTTTACATTATACACATATTACATTAATAACCAATGCACTTTTTTTGAAGATTTATTATCACAAAGAATTTCAGCACCCCACTGTTAGTTTGAGCTTCTGTGACTACCAATTCAGACATTAATATGGTCATCATGTTGGTACTAGTAGTAACAGTATGAAACTAGAAAGTATAAATCTGGTTATGTATTTAGTTACTATCAGTTGGATCAAAAGTTACTCACAGGAGAGACGAATAGTTAAATTAATGGATGTCCATGATAATTTCCTAAGCCTGAGTCTCATTAAATATGCTATTTAGGCTAAAAGGGGCCCACAGGATAATCAGTGAATGTGACTGCTTGTCAACAAAGATCTTACTAACAGCATCATTTTAGACCCAGATCGGAACATAATGTTCGATGACACTCTCTATCAAGCTTATTCCACTGTTGCAGCTCAACTATTTGTCTCGTTCCCCATCATGGATTCTCCGCTTAGTTTTCCTAGTGTTCAATATGAAGAGCCTGTATTCACAATGTCAATGCTGTTATTTCTTCCACTGAATGCTTCCTTCAGATTAATCAACTGGGTTTATGTACCTTTAATGTCCTGCTTAACCATACCTTGTCTATCAACTGTAGTTGAAGGGTGTGTGTGACTCATGCACTGACTCAGCAATATACTGCACAAAATATAGTGAAATAAATTAACCCTTTAAACTCCAAGTTAAATCCCATCTGCCCTTCGGAGCTCACCATATTCTCCATGTTAGCAGGTAAAGGGTTAAATTGTTAATTAATGACCCCAACCAATGCACCTTTGATATATACAAATATAGTTTTATATCACCCCTCCATGTTTTGGCATCACACCATCCTCAGGAACAACGAGACTGTATTTGTGTATATCAAAGGTGTGCCCTTGTTGGTGTCATGAATGAACAATTTAATTCAATCAAAATGCAGGGATAAATAATGTTCAAAGAGCAAAATAATTACTTACTTTCACATAAGTGTTTGATGTTTTCTGGTTCTGAAGACAATACAGTTGAGGAAGATAAAATACGTTAATTGACTAGTAAAATAACAAGCACTGGCATATTTAGTAGGCTTTAAAATGCTCATTAGTCACATTCCTTGCAGTTAGAATCCTCTCCTCTTGGTGGATTTGCAACAAGAGGTTGCCAAATTCGCCTATTACGTTCACTTTTTTTTTTTTTTTGGGCATGTCTGCCTGCACATAACGACTGAAGAACCACTGAATGAATTATCATGAAATTTGATATTCTGGCACTATGCTATAAGAAATGACTCACTGTTGCTAAATGAAGAAGTATGTATGGCCTATTTTAATGAATTATACTGGCAGTTGGTGTCCCATTGAGAAGCAAGTCATTAATAATCAGGGTAAAAAAGCAAGGGTACTATACAACAAATCTGACATTCAGTAGTTTCAAGACAGAACTCAATACCCATGACAATAACTTACCTTTAAGTACTAACTCATTGGTTATTGTTTTAACAGGCTGATACATGGGAACATTGTGAAGGTCCTTCCTGAGTTTCACAGCCAAATCCCGGGCTGGATTCCATGGATCCATGTCAATAGTGTTGCATGGGTCAACCTCACGGAGTGCCCGCGTCCACACCACAGCGTAATGCCCTGAGTCCACATTCCACACAAACTTGCAACTGCCCTGGTACTGCTGCCGCTCCATACTGCTGACTGGATGTCTAGAGTGTCAGAGTGTCTAATAATGCACTGTCTGAACAGTTTACAGTTCTCATCTCAATGCTGGTTCAGTCTGAACTGTCTCTGTTCCTGCACCTCTATGAGGTACTACCAAAATTTGTACAAATGTGTCTATGATGATAAGGCTGATAACAGTAAACTTTGTTCACCTACTCTGTGCCAGAGTATGCTTTTAGGTGCAGTTTCTACTGTGTATGCCATTGCATATCCTGTCAGTTACATATATGAAGCCATTTAGACAAGCTATTACAACATACCTTGCCTGAAACAGGAGATTCAACAGAACAATGTATTGGCAAAAAAGCATTTCGCATACTTGGCAAAATGGCTCCTGAAACACATCACATATAGACACATTTCTTTGAAAGAGGAAGAATATTTTAGTTTCCCATTCACAAGCACAACAAATACATATTTTTAAGTGGTTTGATACATAACTTATCAAACAGGCAGCTCACTATTTGCAATTTGTGCAACAGAAAGGCAAATATTTCTTACAGGAGCTGTTCATGCAGTTTAACTGGCAAATTGCAAATATACAAAAGATTTCTGCTAAATTCGTTCTTTATATGTGAAGGAAATTCAGTCCCATGTAAGATGTTGAGTGTTCTTATTTTTCAACAGCGACAGGATTGTGTTACATGAATTCAACTCCCCAAGTCAAAATGTCAGCCAGTGGTATTAGGCAATATGCCATAGAATACACAAGAAAATATCCTGAGAGATGTTGAAATGGTAAATTTTGAAACAATAATGGGCCTCTTTGTACCACTCTCCATCCAATGCTTCAAGGCCTAGAACAAAATGACTGTAATTCCTTCCCCGCCCCGTTTTCTATACTTTGCTTCCTCCTCCTTTCTCTTGTTCACAAATATGAAACTAAAGCTCAAAGAACAGATAACCTAGTTACTCAAGTGAATCTGTATTTATAAACACATTCTCATAAATTCTCGAGTACCATGTCATATACTTACATTGCATAATATTTATGTATATAATTCTGCTCCATTGCTCATACAGATCACATCAGATACCAAAATGATGATGATGATTGTGTCTGCTCTTGACTTAACAATGCTTAGAAAAATTCACTGGTTACATGGCAAAGAATGGCAGGATGATTGTAAATATGAATTTAGAAGGATACTCTATTACATCAATTTCACTTGAAATACTGGGGGACTTAATAATGTGCCTTAAAAATCAGAATGATGTAAGCCAAGGGAGCACAAATTTTTCCAAATATCTAGCAGCCACCTCAAAATTGTAGGTGCCAGAAGGGTGGCATCAAGCAAGTTGCATGCTGAGGAACCACAAATATTAGGTGCCACCACAACAAATGTAGTTGCCTCGGTGCCCTGGCACCTGGGATTTATGCACCCCTAATATAAGCATATTTACTGTGTAACAAAATTATAAACAGTGCATACACATCCCCCTCTGCCGATCATTCTTTCACTAACAAATACTAGATAAACAGCCATCAATTTTTTCCATACTACAAAAACGCATACAAACCTTTGGCTTTTTGCTAAACCCTTTGTTTTGATTGTGGCCTGAATTCGCATTAATGCAACAGCAATCACATCTCCAGAAAAGGGGCAAACCTGTCAAAATATGAAATATTTCTGCAACCACACTTAAAACTGTCTCAAAACACTTCTTGATTCTAAAACAGTACAGTACTTGAAGACAAAATCATTGTCCATGACAGGAGAAACATTTTCAGGTACAAGAACAAATATCCTGCATAAAAAAGGATCAGCACAGCTCAGCTAATCCATAAACACATTTACAGTCTACCATCTGCTCCAGACCAGTCACAAGCTTACACAGATTGCATGCACTTTATTTAACATATTAATAACTTCAAGCAAACTCTCCCTGACAGCAATCAAAGTTCACCTCTTCCTTCAGGAAGTCATCCAGCCTCACCTCCCCCATCCACCACCACCATGCACTCTGTTATCTGATCAACGTGACAACTCTCAACAAGGAATATGGATATCACCGCAACAAGTGTCAACACAAATGATCTTTTGTACTTTGTATTATGTTTCATGCGCTTTTGGTTCCCCTAATCCCATTTTGCTCATATACTATTATCTTCACACACTGCAGCTCTACCATTCAAAGTATTTGCAGGAACATAACCCTCACAAATGGCAACGGTTTCCTGTATTATAAGTTTTGTGTGTAGAGAGAAATGGAAGACCTACAGAAAGCAAAAGCCAAATAAGAGATATGAAAAAAAAAGTAATATGATGTATCAGGTATAACACTGAACAATCACAAATTATTTATCTTTGATTCCTTTAAGTATACATCACATCAAACACCGTTTCAATTAAAAGCTGTATATCTTACTGCGGTCTATGTTTTTCTCCCATAAACTTTGTTTTGTATAGTAATTTCTGAGAAGAATTACAAAAAGAGTTCCATTTCATAGTTACATAATATGGAGTTCTACTGGATCCATAACTAAGTATATCTGATAAAGTTTAGTGCAGCTACTTAACATCAGATCTGAAAAAATGTGTTCAGCAGCTTCATAGATTCAAATAAGATTGAGATTTACGCCACATTCTGCGAAAAATATGCGAAAACCAAGAATGACTCACACTTGCAAACATATCTTCATGCCATGACACACAAAGGATGTGTTAAAAATAAGTAACAAAAATCACAAATATATCATGTATCTATACTAAGAGTAAATAAATATTTCTAACTTACATCAACTATTTCTACATCATAATCGTTGCAGAACCAATACTTCTTTCCAGCTTCAATACACAATCTCTCAGCAATTTCATGACAAAACTGCTCGACATCAAAACTTCGTTGATGGACAAGAACACAAGGAGCCATCTGGAATAAGAAAGGATAAAACTTTTAAACCATCAGTAGTGAACACGTTTGTGTAGGACAAGAGGAGCAATTTTTCTGGTGGATTAATGTTTTGTAATTCTTCAAGAATCCTATGAGAATTTATTCATTCATTATGTTCTATTCAAGTTTAAGGCTCTAAAATCTGTTATTGATAAAGTATACAGTTCTGTTGGCAGCTGGGATAGTGCAGCAAGTGTAGTGACTAGGCTACAGGCTAAAGAATGAGGGGCTCATCCATCCTCCTATTCAATGGAAAATGGCAATCTCTTTCCCCAGGGATAAAGTGGGCAGGCCATAAGCCTGACCACTCACCTTCATCTAGTGGTGATGTTAAGAAAGAGTTAAGGTATGCCTATACTCACCACCACCACCACCCCCCCCTCCCCCCATATGCCTTCATGGCATGTATAAGGACAACATTACTTTTACCTTCTTATTCTGTCATTATTTCCTAAGATCTTTTATAGCTGAAAAGGGCATAATCTCCTATACATCTCCTGTAAAACATTTTAGCTAATATTAATCATCCAAACTTACACAAAACCTTCATATGGTAAGTGCTTCTTGACAGTTCATCAAGTGTATCAATAATACAAAATCCATGACAGAAGAGAGAAACTGAAACACTCTCTCTATAGTCTCAAAGAAAACAATCTGTTTGTTTGACCACACTCACCAGTTTTCCAGCCTTTGTATTTGAGATCATTTGTAACTGTGCATAACCAGCACCATGTACTTCAAGAGGAAGTGCACAATGGTAACCAGTACTTTCACTGAAATCATCATCTGAAAAATAAATACACATGATGAAAAATGTGCTTAAAATTGAGGTGACAATTTCAGATTTTATAAGACATAAATAAACTCTCAGTTCAACTGCACACATTCCAAAAGAGATGAAAATGTATGAGACTGTCTCTGTTTTCCCTAAAGAGTAGGTTCTTACCAATGCACATTCAGTCATACCACACAGATATATATATACACATATATAAAAGCCTAAGATCTTCTCCCATGCATCAAGTCTTGATAATCAACACCACTAACACCTGACATACATATCCACATCTGTATTCAACTGCAATGATGACAATAATAATAATAATAAGACTTAACACCCCCCCCCCCCCAATTTGCCCCAGAGAAATTATTATACTCCCCCGGCTTTTTTTTAAACCAAAATTCCCCCCACCCCCCAAAACACCCCCATTTACAAAAAAAA
>Ga0123354_10009093_pt1 | contig 15169 bp, 6 predicted proteins | sample TergutLab28metaG_2_FD_97872 | JGI IMG/M metagenome (GOLD analysis project Ga0123354, IMG submission 97872) | Labiotermes labralis P4 segment gut microbial communities from Petit-Saut dam, French Guiana - Lab288 P4 | ecosystem: Host-associated > Arthropoda: Insects > Digestive system > Gut ...
AAGAAGTTAAAATACAAGAGTTTGAGTATAGAGATACAACGAATGTGGAACCTCAAATGTACGATTGTACCAGTAATAATTGGAGCCACTGGAATAGTAACGAGAAGCTTAAAGAAAAATTTGCAAACTATACCAGGAAAACACTCGATAGATTCACTACAAAAGACAGCTATACTTGGAACATCATACATAATACGGAAAGTACTGCAATGTGAAGCTTGAAGCCTGAGCGGTGGGGATCACCACTGGTTCAAGAGAAGTACCAGGAAGAAATGCCTGTGACAGGAGACATACATATAGTATAATAATAATAATATACACACATGCACGCACACACACACAGAGTTGATGATTCCAGGTTGTTAGAGCAGTGAGTATTACAATTATGTGTTTTGATGTCCCATGACATGTAGCCTGGTAGGTAAGCACCAATGTCTTTTAGGATCCTTTTGTTCAGATCTTCAGTCCCCTACCCTGAAGACAGAGGTAGCTAACTCCCCTCAAATGCCAGTATCTAACCACCATACAACATGATATGACATCCTACAAGACCACAACTTAATATATAATGTGATTTCAGAATGACTACTGATTGCTTCTCAGGATATTTAATGACATAAATTCACCGCAAAAGAGATAATGAAGGTACATTTCACCAGTCAGTTTCATGACTGGCTGCAGGGTTAACAACTCTATTGTAAGAGCAAAAATGACTAAGAGTCAAACATTAATAAGCAATGATTTCTCTTTCAGCTCACCGTTGTTCAAAATTGTTGTCTCCTCTGAGTTCTCGCACCTGACGAAGCTTCTTAGCCATGCTCCTGTGGAATCATTAAGAACACTCCTCCTTTTAACCTTAACAGTGAAATTCTGCCATGACAATGTCAAGTCATATTCACGGTTTCCAAGAAGAGGTGACATCTCCTGCAAAAATGCAGTAACTGATGTACTTCACACAATTAAAACAGTGCTTAAAGACAGTATCAGAGGGTGTGGTCCAGACCCATATGGATCAGGATATGGATAATTTGTGGGCTGTTATGTACACTTAATGGATTTTCATGTTGCATAAAAGCGGGGAATTTCATACTTATCTGGACAATTATTAAATTCTGAAGGAGGATTCATCTTGGCAGAGTTGGCTAACTACCTAGTTATTATTTTAGTAGCAAAGTGTTCACATACTTTTTCATGTGGTTATTTCTGTAATGTGATATGCCCTGTAGTGTGGCTGATACCTTATTCTCTTAAATACAAGATTTCATCTGAAAATGTCACAAATGTGCACAAAGCTAAGCACAAGCTGTATAGATGATTTCCTAAAAATTTAAGATTGCAAGGGGTGCAGCTTACAAGCAGGGGCCATCTTACATTCAGGTTAAAATGGTATGTACCATACCATCATTTTACAGGAACCTGCTGACTCGTATCAATCATCTATACTGATGATCAGCAGGTTGTTCCTGTGAAAAAATGCTACACTTCCAACAGACTACATGGCATCTCATTCCAGATGACAACAATCTTCAAGATCACCATAGCAAGGGCCTCAAATCTCACAAAAATCAAATTAACCTATTCTAAAAACATTAAAGAGTCCTTAAGCCATACAATTATTTCTATAATGCAGGTGGCTCTGAAAGCTCTTCAGGCCACCAAAACAACGTCCCCATTGGTACAAAAGTGCCAAAAGGCACTGAATGATACTGGGGCTGTATTGGGTCCCTGGACATGCTGGGGTACAAGGAAACGAAATCATCGACAAGCTCACAAGAGACAGTTCCGTTCAAAAGTTTGTTGGACCTGAGCTGTCCTTGGGTGTCTCTAGGCAGAATATAAGAAAAAAGATAAAACGGATGGATAAACAGCATTTGGCAAGGTGGCAAGGTCTTAAGAGTACTCAGACACAGACTCAAGAACTGATTTCGGGCCCTAGTCTGACTGCTAAAACCAAGCTACTGTCCTTTAATAAGACACAATCCAGGGTCGTTACCAGCCTCCTTACTGAACATAACATCCTGACAAGACATCTTCACTTAACAGGGCTAACCAATAGTCCCTTATATAGGAGGTGTGAAGCAGAGGATGAAACCTCGGCCCACATTCTCTGTGAGCGTGAAGCTTTGGTTTCACTCAGACATGTATATCTGGGCTCCTTTTTTTTGGATCCAGTGGAAATTAAGAATTTAAGTCTGGGGGCCATCTGGAACCTTAGCAAAAGAACAGGGCTCCCTGGAACTAGTATCAGATTATGGGGCACAAGGGGCCCATTTTTAAAGCCTAGGTGCGTCAGGACAATAAGGGCTCAAGCCCAATTACTAATCAATCAATCAATTTCTTAAAATATCCTTCACTTTGTGTGATATGCAGGAAAACTAACAACCTCTTTCTCACATACTACTGGTCAATTTGTGTAATTCTGGGGAAAAATACTTTGTGATCATCATTAGTATTCTGTCCACACCACAACTCAAAACATACTGTCTGTTGGTAGATGAAGTGTGGTGAGGCTGAGCCCCTTGTACTATGGCCTGCTGTATAGAGTGTCCTTGCACATGGCAATTTTATCCTGCAGAAGGCCTGCAACTGACAGGACATCCTGTGAGAGATGCTGTCAACAGGCACAGGATAAAGGGGATTCTTGTACCAGTCCTTGATTATAAAAGAATATGAAGCACCGGTGGAATGATAATAGGCATATAAAAACTTCCCAGCACTTGAAGAAAAACCTGTCCCAGTAGTACTCTGTACACCATAAATCTGACACGGACCATCCTGGGATTGAACTCAGGCTACTTTATGGTTAGAAATAACCATTAAAAACTGTCTGAATGTTTACAGTTATCAAACAATACTAAGGAACCTTTCACTAAGATTCAGTCACAAAAATATTTACACTAAAACATGCTAAGACAGTAACAAAAACATGTACACCACAACCACTGGCTGACATTCATTTATGTTGCAAGGTAAAGCTCTGGAAACTCACATATGTACTTACAACAAACCTTGTAACTGTTTCTGACATTCCCACTGGGCAGCTGTGTTCCATCCCATGCAAGCAGTCCTTGTAAGAACAGTGAACCTAAGTGTCTTCTTTTGACCACTTATCACACAGCACAATGGTGATGCAGTAATCCTGAGTACATTATCTGTCAAAACAACATATCCTTACACAGAACTATGAATGCCTACAAAATGTTTACATACTCGTATGATGTGTAGTACACTTCCATTACCTGCTTCTACAGTGATGGATTAGACATACACTAGGAGAGTAGTCCTCTATCCCACAGACCCCAATGTGATATCAGATACGACACCCTGCACTTACGGTAATTATAATATTAATGTGGTACAGCAAAATTCCTTTAAATCAGCTTCTGATACCCTAAGTACGGACTATCCAGAAACTGAGGAATATAACCCCAAGACTGGCAGTTCTGCCATTGATAACATGCAGTATGTGCACCGATTCCATAAATTTATCTTGCGTTTACTAGGCACGTTTGCAAAACCGTGAAAAGTAACTGTTAGTTTTGTCATGTCCGTCAGTCAGTCCACATGGAACAACTCGGCTCCCACTGGATGTATTGTCATGAAATTTGATATTTCAGTATTTTTCGAAAATCTGTCATGAAAATTCATATGTGATTAAAATCTTACAAGAATAATGAGCACTTTACAAGAAGAACTAGATACATTTATGACAATATCTCGCTGAATATTCTTATAATGCAAAATGTTTCAGACAAAAATTGTGGAGAAAATCAAAACACACCTTTTATTTTAATACACTGCATATTCTGTGCATTAATTTGTATAATGTGTATCAACGACTAACAAAACAAACATAATTCCACTGGTGTATTTTAATTGTGATATTTTCACCCACGTTTCAGCCAGTAATTCGACCATCTTCAGGTTGACATTTCTGTTACAAGAATATGGTATGATCAAATTTGTCAATTTACTCCACAGTATTAAAATTTTCTGTAGGACAATAGTAGAAAATGATATAAAATATAAATTATAAATGTCAGAAGTTAAAATTATATAACGTTTTCAGTGATGTGTACAATCAGTAAGTGTGGCGGGTTTGAGTCCAGAGTTTGTGATGCTGTGTTGTATGGCTGGTGCACTATCTGGAGCTGAAGTACTTCAGTTCAGTAAAAATACACCAGTGGATTGAAGTGCATTTTATTAGCCCTTGAGAAGCATTACACATTTTATGTTCAGTAACTTTTTTCCGAAAATTCTGCCGTTTATGAAAAAATGTGGAGAAATATGGTAAGGCCAGACAGGCCACATATGGTAATATAATACAGCGCATGCAATTTGCAAGCTGGATAACTAAGGCTACAGACACATACTCAGAATATGTGACACCTACTACTTTTCCATGACAACAAACGTAACATGAATGCACCTTATGCATATTTTGCCTGTCTTGTTTGGACATTACTGAGCCCACCAAACAATTCTAATGGCTTCCAAAGATTCCACAATGAGTAACAGTACTTTTGGCAAGAGGAAGTACATGACTTGAATGAGTCCTCAAAGACTTCAATCGATCAAGTTGTTTGAAAGTGACAGAAGCCGAAATGTAGTTATGGCTTCATACAACAGTGGATCATCAACTATATATGGTACATATAAACTGAAAGGCAAATTACAATCATTCATGTCATCAAGTGAAAGTGAGAATGGCCTTTTCAAACAGCAGCCAATGAACAGGCTAAATGAGCACAAATGGACATTGTGCCCTATAAGTGGTTTACAGCAATGCGTTCTACAGGACAGCCTACAATTGGCCCCATGACAATTAGTAAAGCTGAGTCTTTTTGTGATGACATGAAAATATGTGACAGACCTGTAAGAACTTAGGTCAGTATAGGTACTGTCTGATAATCTGCCAACTCTCCAGTCCTATGAGTGCTGGCTTAAAGGAATTCAACTGTATATGGCTAAGTACACATTCAAATCTCGCCAAAAGAATGGAGGACAAAATCACAACATAAAGACAGCTAGTAAGTTCTTTCTAATTGTAGTAAAATCATGGACAGAATGTACACTGGGCATGTTTGAAAACAGAGTGTTCAGGAAGATATGCCTCCTTGGCACTAAGAAGTGGGACATAAGAGGAGACTGGAGAAAATTGTGCAAGGATGTCCTCCTTGCTAAATATCATTAGGGTGATCAAATTAAGGAACAAGGAATGAGTAGGCCACATGGTATGCATGGCATAGGATAGAAATTAATACAGGATTTTGGTGGGAAAACCTGAAGGAAAGGAACCACTTGGAAGACCTTGACATAGATGGGAGGGTATGACATGGATCTTAAAGATGGAGTGACGTAGATTGGATTCAACAAATGGCACACTCTTGTACACACGATAATGAGCCTTTGGGTTCCATAAAATGAGGGAAATTTCTTGAACAGCTCAGGACCTATTAGTTTTGCAAAAAGCATTATGTTCTACATAGTCAGTGTTATGTGGTAAAAACAAAATACCTGTTTAACTATGCAACACTAATGTGGATGTTGAGGCAATAGATGCATATGGCCACGCATTCTTTACCTTGGCACCAAATGGTGGTAAGTGATCAGCTTCATGTCCCACCTAGGAAACGATCCAGTACAAACTGCGGGCTGGGTAATGCCCTAAGCTGATCTGGATGTGATGCATAGCAGAAAAATCTCTGCTACTACTGGGAATGAAACTCCATTTTCCTGGACATTCAACCTACAGACCTCTCTCTACATGGACTCAGATACCCTGGTGAACGTGTTACATGGTATACTGCTAACACCTTATAAATCACAACATACAATTTGGTCTTTTACATTGAGAGAAAGTGAATACTGTGCTTGAGTACAAGACATATTGGCCTGAGAAAGAGAAAATAACAAGGAGCTGGGGGAACTGCATAACGTGGGGCTTCAGGACTTGTACTCTTTGCTAAGTACTATTCAGGCGATCAAATTAAGAATGAGATGGGCAGGGAACATGGCACATATGAGGGGATGGAAAAGTGCATTACAAGGTTTTGGTGGGGCAACCTGATGGAAAGAGACCAATTGGAAGATCTACGCATATGCTGGAGGGTAACATTAAAATGTCTTAAAGAAGCATTATGTATGAAGTACAAAATGTAGGGAATTTCTTCACTAGCCGTGGAACTGTTGGGCTGTCAAGATGGACTTTGCTCCATGGAGTCAGTAACTTACTTATCAGTAGTACAAAGTGCCGATGACAATACTTTGACCAAAGAGAGATAAACTAATTAGAAAACTGTATGTACTCATCACCTTATATCATTATTGTTTTCTAAACATAAGAGCACACCAGCAATATGCACAAAGTGGTATGCACAACTTAGGCAGTCAATGGTTTCTCACCACCAAGGCCCAGGTTTAATCCAAACTCAGTCCACATGGTAGATATGGTGAATAGAGTGGCATAAGTGCAGAATTTTGCCCAAGTACTTCAGTTTTCAAGAAGGTATTATAAAAACCATCAATTACAACACTGTTTTACATTCCATTGGTAGCTGTCATTAGAAACATGTAAATGTGTCAGCTAAACTACTTAGAAAATTTTACAATTTCATAATAACCTCTGTTTGTGAAAGAATGAGATCTTGTTCTTAATACAGGTTTCACATTTATAGATAAATAATTCTCTCTAGGTATATTTATCAATGATATGGCCCTTGTGGCCAAAACATGTTGTATGTTTGAAAATATATAAGGAATAAAAAACAGTGTTGTCACTGATGGTGTATATAATACCTTCTTTAGAAATGTCAAAATGGGATGATAATGTTTACTGCAGTTTTTCCCTGCCAATTATCACTCTACCAGTACTCCAAACTCAAGACAATGAATTCAGTGACGAAAGCAAAATCTACATTAAAAAAAGTACAAAATATGTCTTGTATTGACTACATGACTGCTAGTTTTTGGTGCAAGGGTGAGGAGGCAAGCTGGTAAGAAGGGAAGCAGTATGCATGCACCACCAAGTGTTTTCTATCTGTTTCACAAATGTCCACAGCAAATGAAGCTATGCATGCACCCCCTACACAGTGAATGTGTTCAAAACAGGTGTAACTTGGCCTGGGTGTTCCAGTGTGAGCCCAGTACCAACCATGCATTGCCAACTGCAGCTACATAGTGTTCGGTGTTCAGCGAGTAACTTATCAGATTCATACAATATACCGTATTTCCTAACTCTTAAGATACATTTTCTTTTCACCTCTAACAAATGTCTCAAAAAATCACACTGCATTTTACGCTGGAATGTTAAAGGCTATTAAATCTTCAAAAACACCTTGCTAATTATAGGGTGTATCATATTACTTGCAGCATCTCATGAGGTGGGAAATATGCTGTGTAGTTGTAGGAGTGTGTCAGTCCACTGGTTCTGCAGCCTCAATTCAGTCTACGTACTCAAGGTCTACCCAAAGGATGGAGGTTGCCGATTCCTCTGAAATACGGATACTGATCTACCAAATTATACAGCATTACATCTCTGAGGACAGTGAATCTTCATGGTAATTGCCATGAGAACCTCCAATCTTACACAACATAACCTGCCCTAAGAAACTTTACGGTAAATGGGGAGTTTACTATCCTGGGATAAGAGTCTATAACAAGCTCCCCTTGAAAATCTTACACTTGTCTGCTAGAAATTCAGAATAATGAAAAACTTCCTTATGACTCACTCCTACACTGATAAAGGCTGACTGACCACAGACTGTAATCTTTGCATGTGTACATTCATATTTGTCTATCTTTCTTACTAGGATCTACAGGATGCAACCACATCTACTTCAGTTACAGTCTTACGGGTTTGATTTATTCATTTCAATGAATTTAAGGTGTGCCGTTAGTAGTCTGCCCCACCTGTCTGGCTTTCTATCCATCCACCCACCCAACCATGTATCCACCCACCCACCCATCCATCCATCCATCCATCCACCTGTCCCCAACCCATCAAAGCATGTATCCATCCACTCACCCACCTTCCAACCTACTTATTCACCCAACAACACACCCACCTATCCACCCACTTACCCACCACCTACCTGCTAGCCTGCCTATCCTTCCTATGAAAACTCGGTCTGTCAACTGACATAAAATGTGATAATAGGCAAACACATGACTACCTTCATTATGCATTCATATAATCTGCTCTGTGGTTAGGATTCATAGATACTTGAAACTTAGTTACTTCAAAATATGGCCTGCACCCATCCCTGTAACTGCTTGACTGATTTAACATTTTGCATACAAAAATGTGTAGTAACGTCTCCAATACCAAGACAGTGAACTTGTAATGGACCAGCATAACAAGCATTTAGGAGAAATTTTTTTCACAAATGGGAGAAAATATGTGACTATAACTGACAAATGAACACTTGTTCATTAAACATACCTGCAATATCCAATACCATTTAAAGTAAGGAATGCCTGCGCATACTCCAATTCATATCAATGTCCAGTGTTTTAGATTGTAAACCTGTCATCTACTTAATGACTGTATATTATCAAACAAAAATAAGAATGGTACCATCATCTACATTAAAGCAGCACTCAGCACATGTTCTGACTAGAATATTACATTCCACACTAACTGCCAGGGACATGAACCAACATTACTGGCCCTAGAAAGCAGCACTGTACATATATATTTTGAACAATACACTACCAAGTTATCCAGTTTCCTTAAATGTTTCTATTTTTACTTGTACTTCACTGTTGCATGTAACAGTGACAAATGATGAACCACTGAATCTGGCATGTGAAATTTCATGCACGGAATAGATATATGCATTATTACAAGTTTTGTAAATTAAAAACTGTAAACATGGAAACAGTAACATTATGTGTTGTAACCTTCACGTCTCTACGTCAGACAATCAGTGAATTGCATGGCATCAGCCGGCAGAGTACCGTCATATCTCCCACTTGGCAGATTCATAACTCAGCTACACACAATTTACATCACAAAACTTACTCAGTTTGCAGAATACAGACACACTAAAATAATGGAACATGAACAACAAAAATAATTATGCACACAAGTACACAATTAAACTATACAATTAATAGTTCAAACATGTACCTTAATCCTGTCCCTGTAGAAATGGACACATCAGAATGTACTGTCTGAGTAATGAAGGCATATAATGGTGGAGTGGGAGCATGAAACTGCCTACTGTGATACTTCAAACACACTGTTAAGTAAAGCCAGATAGCCCACGTAAATGTTGTCATTGAGATAAAGTATTTACAGATGATTCTACTGGGAGTCTTCTCACACCAATATGCTTTCCACTGGGTTACCATGGTCACTCTCTGCACATTAAAAGAATTCTGTGATACTTTCCACGCACTGCATGACACTAGTGTCTTCCCACCCCACTGGTTTCTGTGGGCCCTGTATTGATATTACAATAGGTATGAAAATGAAACCTATAATGATGGGAAGACTACAATGACACAATGCCAGCATGCATAAAACTTGGTCTATTAGTGTCTGTATCTGATTACAAGGACAGGCAAGATACATACAACTTACTAATAGGGTTATGAAAACAGACTTGCTTTGATACTGATTGTGCAAACATTAATATGATGTAAGAGTGTGAAGTGTTCATGGCAGTGTGTTTTCAGACATGATCTTTCAGACCATGATAGTGTGTGATATGTGGACACCAATACTGGAAGCATGCTGCCACACAAATGATGTGTGACTCTGCCTCCATCTTTAGGAGTGAAGTGAGTAGGATGAGCATGCCATTTGGTTGGGCATGCTGCACCATAAGTACACGTTACAGATCGTCACTCAGAATCACAGTGCTTGGGCAGAACATAGGCTGTTTCATCAGCTTCTTGCCCAATTCCAATTGGGCCAGGCCAGCCTCTATCTCCCTCACCACTCTCACAGGAATTGTTTGCTATTACCCCTACATTCACCTGGAGGGAATGAGGAAACCCACGAAATCATTAAATATAACTTGTAAACAGGCTGTTTTACTCAACATTTTCAGCCCCGTGCAATAGCTTCCTGCAAGGTTATGTAAGCATAAAATACTGGTCTATCGTCTTAATGTATCCAAATCATTTACTCCAATAGTGTTGAAATCAAATCAGCACAGCGCAATTTTACGAAATGTTTATTCGTTTCTTAAAATTTTCAGTTGTGCCAGTAGCAGCGCTCTTCGATCTCATTAACATCCTCAACATTCAATACCCGACTAATAACCTCTCTCTGTGCAAATTTCAACGGCCCCTACTGAAATTCCTTCACATTCATGTTGTTTGTGCTCACACGTCTTCCCTTCCTTACCTGCGCCTTCACGGTTGTGACAACACAATACAATCGTCCAACTGATCAGTTACAGTACACTGAAGTTGCACCTTACATACATCCGCACTGGAACGAAATTGGCAAACTTACACGGAGATTACATAATGAGTGGGCTAGTATGATTACGTATGCAGTCTTGCCCACTTTGGGATTACATGTTATAATTCTTCTACACGTAACACAGGGCAGAGCTTTCTTTCCCGACGCGTTGATTATTAAATTATATCCTTCATTCTTACCGAACGAAGATGTGATATTTTAGTTCGATCACGGTGTTTTGTAGCTGCCTGTATGTTAACGGTACGGATATCAAACGTTCAAGCACGGACAGTTTTGCTTCTACACAAAAATTTGTAAAATGTGTAACAAACAAACTCCATGGAGCAGAGTCCTTCTTGACAAGCTAACAGGTCCTCAACTAGTCAAGAAACTCTCCGCATTTTTTGGAACACGGAGGTTCATTACCGTGTTCACAATAGTCCTAATCCTGAACCAGAAAAATCCAGTCCATGCCCCTCCAATCCTACTTCTAGAACATCCTTTTTAATATTATACCAGGTGTGCCAAGTGTTCTCTTTCCCTCAGTATTCCGCACCAAAACCATGTATGAACCTCTCCTCTCCTTCATAGGTGCTACATGCCCCACCCATACCATACGTTTCTGAAAGTGATCAACCGAGTAATATTTGGTGAGAAGTACAGGTCATGAAGATCCTCATTATTCAATTTCTCCAGTCCCCTGTTGCCTTGTCCCTCTTAGACCCAACCTCTATACCCTATTCATGAATACCCTCAGCCTATATTCCTCCCTTAACGTGAAAGACCAAGTTTCACATCCATGCAAAATAGCATGCAAAATTATAGTTCTGTATAATTTAGTCCTCATATTTTTGGATAGCAAACTGGAAGACAAATGATGCTGCACCGAATGATAGCAAGCTTTACCTGAGTTCATTTTGATTTAATATCTTCATGAATGCAGCTCTTACTTAGAGTTGTTCCCAAATACTTGAACTGGCCCACCCTTTTAAAGCATTCATTACCCATTCTTATGTGATGATGAGCCCACGTGCATGTGTGTGTGTTTGTCATATCATACCATTTATTCTCTTTCCATGGATCCTTACAGGACTGCAAAATCCATAGGGGTACAGAAATAGCCAGTACTGTACATAAAAGTAAAAAAATATTTCCTTATAAAGTCCAGCACTGAAGTCAGTATAAAAGTGTACAACAATTTCAGTTAATAGGCCTAGTTTGATGTTTGAGGATTAAACATAATATAAATAATTTTAATATAACACATAATAGCATAAAAACACCAATTAAAAGAATACAGTACTTACTGGACAAAAATAATTTACTACACCACTCCACAACAGATAAAAATTAGTACATTCATGCAGTTACATTGTATACAAAATAAGATCTAAAATACAGCTACAAAAACTAAATATGTAGTTAAAAATAAACATAAATGTACGTCTATTTTATATGTCAAACATTAAAAAATTTAAATCATATATAAATTAATTTCATTATTTTGAATTTCAAAATACAGATTACAAGGAATTTTCATATAAAAATTACTGTAAAATTAATTGAAATCTCTTGGAATTATCAGACTTTATTTTAATATACAAAGGAAGTATATTAAACAACTTAACACCCAAATAGTACACTCCCTTCTGGCATTTAGTCAATTTCATGGAAGGTTGTTGAAAATTAGCATTTTGCCTAGTGTCAACATGATATATTTCAGACCTGACAATAAATTGATTCCTATATTTTTATCATAAACCAAAGAAGAGAAAGAATGTACTGGGGAAGGAGTGTAAGATTTCTAAATTAAAAAACAATTTTCTACAAGAGTCATTACGTCTACAACCCATAATGATTCTAATAATTGTATTTTGCAACCTGTGTCTGTGTGTGTGTACACATAATTTTACCTGTTGGTCTCTTATGTCAAGGGACAAACATAGGCTAAAGGAGTTCAGGAATATGGTGCTAAGGAAAATATCTGTACCTCTGAGGCAGGAGTTAACAGGGGGCTGGAGGAAACTTTGTGTTAACAACTTCATGATTTTCAGGAGATTCCAGGTAACAGCTGCAGTGTGGATGAATCCATTACGGGTTGTGACACAGCATATGTTGGTAGTTTACCAAAGTTTCGGGACAGTCTGTTGGTCACATCTTCAAGTGTCACATAGTCCAGGTCTTGGACAACCAATAAACGCTGCGTAACAACACAGAAGAGTGCAGATATCATGTTGTGTAATTTTACACCACATATCCTAGCTATTATTAAGAGTATCAAGTACAGGAAGATGAGGTTGGCAGAGCATGTGGTATGCACAGAGGAGATAAAATTTATAGAACTGTATTTTATTTATTGACAACATAAATCATACAGTATAGATGGGTTTTGGCAGATTGGTCTGCTAATTCCGTCTACCTCACTCATGGAGATATTCATACTGTGGTCTTGCCATACATATTGGAGATGATGCTCCATCCGCTCTACGTGTATGATCTTATATTTTGGAGGCGTAACATATGAAACCAAAGTACACGCACATTCTTTGCAGTGTAGCTGATATGCATGTAGCAAGTGGCGTAGCTGGTTCTTCTGGCACCACAGTGCCGGAAATCATAGTGGTTGAAACTGGGAGAAATTACAAAGTTTAAAAAGCACATTTGTTAGTGAAATTAATTTCATTTGGTTAAAATATTTAAAATTTGTTTAGAGCATAAAGTAAATCTTTTCCTTTAAAATACTCATTTTGCTTCATCTTGGGCCCTGATATCATCGCTACCTGCAGCCCCACCAATGTGTGCTGCAGAAAGGGATGAGATCACGAAGAGTAAGCAGTCATACCAGTCGTATTACGAACTTCATAAAGTGTATAACTATATCTTGGTTACTTCCTGCTTTCCTATAAAGCAAACAGTCTCAGTATTTACAAATACAAGTGTACCTGCAGTTAAATTGATAATTTTATTCATCCTATCCTATTAATTTTCAGGTGAGGCATCTCCATTGTGTTTTCAATAATAAAATATTTAATTTTATAGTCTAACTCAACTTTATTACATAAAATGAAATCAATTAAAAGAGAATATAGCAGCTACAATGTTTTGGCTGTCATGAAGCCATCTTCAGGCTGTAACTTAAAAGGGCTTTAATATACAACTGGCAGCACTTCAAAATTATGAGTTTTCATTTACATTTCTTGATTAATATAATATATTGGAGTATATAATGTAAAATATAAACATAAAATTGCATTTGAAAATAGAGACATGTTAAATAGACAATTGACTATGATGGTAATCTTATGTATTGGGTAGTCTTGTAGAAGTAGTAAATGTTGCGATATTATTTAAGATCCACTTCACTCGGGTGATGGGCAGTCTTTATCGTGGGGCTCCATAAAAGGATCCCCAAAACAAAAATTATTATTACTATTATTACTACTACTACTACTATTGCTATTGTTATTTATGTTCGCAAAATAAGTAGCCTCAATTTATAGATATCTGGAGTTAACTAGGTCCAAAATTTTTATGTACATCAATTTTTCACATGTACTTTTTAAGGAAAGCCTGGGTTAGAAATCATTTATTTGGGTCGTGGCCAAAAATATTTTATTCTGGCCATAAGAAAAAAAACTGTCACTAGATGGGTGGATAATATTAGGATGGATCTCCAGGAGGTGGGATGTGGGTATATGGACTGGATTGGGCCGGCCCAAGATAGAGACAGGTGGCGGACGCTTGTGAGTGCGGTAATGAAACTTTTGGGGTTCTGTGAAATGCGGGAATTTCTTGACTAGCTGCAAACCAGTTAGCTTCTCAAGAAGGACTCTGCACCATGGAGTAAGTAAGTAAGTAAGTAATCGGAAGATGTCATATGGAAATTGTTGGAATGTGAGGACAGTACTGCATTTTATTAATGTGGACAATAGCGCAAGGGAGTTTGTTGAGCCCTACATATACAGGTACACAGATGTCCATAAGTAATCTTTACATTTTCCTGCTTGTGTCAGAGCATATCTGAGGCACATCTAAGGCATACAAACCATATGAAAGATCGGCTCAAAAAATGCTATGAAAAACCAATAAAATTCAGTATGACCTCAGTAATGTCAAATATTCAACTTCCTGCACACTTTCTGCAGAATACTGTGGTAAATTGTTGCACTAGTCCCTGTACTCCCCATCTTGAGCTCTTTCATGTTGTCAGCAACAAAGGGCCATAGGCATTGTCCTTAACGAAACTCAAAAGTAAGAAATGGGTGTCTGCGATGTTTGGTGGTCTGCAACCATTTTGCACAGTGCTTGGATCAACCAACAATCAATGGCTCTTTGGTGGGTCCCTTCCTATTCATGCCAAAACTGTTCTTTGACTATCATAAAATGCCTTCTCTTATCTGGATACAACTTGCCATACTCAGAAATATAGTTCCTAATGGCAAAAATATGCAGTAGCCTGCAATCTAGGAGCCAAATACAAAATTTTGAGTTGTATTGTGCAATGGTATTTAATCCAGATGTACCTATAGCATGCTTCTACTCAACAGAGATTATAGAGATGATGGTGTGTGTGTGTGTGTGTGTGTGTGTATGTGTGTGTGTGCACACATGTTCTTGAAAACAAATTTCATATTTGAATAAAGGTTGACCAACTAGATGACACTTGCTTTATTATATATTGCTCAACATGTTTCAGACGTTAATACGTCCATCTTCAGGAGCTAGCGAGTACTTGTGTTGTGTAGGCTG
>Ga0123354_10009094_pt1 | contig 15168 bp, 11 predicted proteins | sample TergutLab28metaG_2_FD_97872 | JGI IMG/M metagenome (GOLD analysis project Ga0123354, IMG submission 97872) | Labiotermes labralis P4 segment gut microbial communities from Petit-Saut dam, French Guiana - Lab288 P4 | ecosystem: Host-associated > Arthropoda: Insects > Digestive system > Gut ...
GTATACCATGTTTAAAATATTCAGTACCTATATTTGTTGAATAAATATATAAAATGCAACTTTAGAGGTTAGCGGTGCGGTACGACCACTATAGTTGACATTAGGCGTCTAAAGGTTAATATGTTGAACAGTGAGTAATTAATACTTTCCGGTCTTCAGTATTTTCAGTATTAAGGAATGACTGCTTTGTATTAAAAAATGTTTATGTATATCCATCCAGGAATAATTAATTAATGCTTTTCCAGCAATCATGCCTTGTACACTATCAAAATTAATTAAAATTTCAAGTAAATCATTATAGACATGAAATTTCTCGAAGCAACATTTACTCTTAGGGATACCTGACATATACAATTCATTCATCCTGATAATGGAACCAAATTCCATAACTTGAGCCCTACCAAAATGGTGTACTAATTTTTGGTATCAATGTGATGTTGGCTAAATGTGAAGCATAAGGCACTGCTGTAAGTAGGGAAACATGGAATTTCTAACCTCTAGAGCAAGTAATTTTTGTTCTATCAATTAACCTATAGCATTCCTAGACCATGGATTTTTCCATTCCATTATGTGAATTAAAATGAGGGTGAAAAATTACCAATTCACATGTTTTCAGCGTTATTAATTCTCTTTACATGTTTAGGCCTACCCTACTTTCCTTGAGTATAGCATCATAACCACATACTTGTTCACTCATACTAGAAGTGTCTTTCACTTTTCAAACTAAACATTTTCAACTACTGTGAGAGCCTCAGATAACACATGCCATTTAACAGCACCTGATCAGGTGTAGAAACAGTTATATTTTATAATGAACAATTAATTTACAGTCTCATATATCAAATTGGTACCAACCTGTGAAACCAAGTCTGTGCCCACATTGAAGTTACAGGACTGTTGTCTCCAGACCATACTGTGTGTATGTGTGTATATATATATATATATATTCAAATATTCAAAAGTGTAATGGGGGAAAATTTGTAGTTGTGTTTCTCCTTAATTCCTTTTAGACATAATGACTCTCTTCAATTAATCCTCTAGCTATCTTTGGATACTAATACTCTTCAGCAGATGTAATTGAACAGTTCGGACCTTTTAAGCAAATGTAACTTAACAGTATCCGGCCTTTTGGAAATGACCATTCTATGCACTCTTTATGACATCATATACCTTTTTAGTACCACCTTGCACAATATCTATTATATACATATATTTGATGCGTACTTCCTCTGGCATAGTAGTTCCCCCTGATAATTGAGCACAATCACCGAAACATGTAGTAGATATGCATAAAATTTATGTATATAATAGATATTTTGCTTTTACTTGGTGTTAAAAAAGGCCAGTTAGAGCACCAGAAATAAAACCTCTAAGAGGAATGTAAATTCTCTTCTGGTCAACGGAATTGAGCAACAGACCTGAAATTGAGTTACAAGAATGCCACTGTGCAAAATTTGTGAGAGTAATAATGAATAATGTTACACGGGAATGAATCATTTTTCATTTTGTTGAGATGGGCCTTGAGTTTTAGACAAAGATTCTGAGAAAATTCGATTACTTCTATAAGTTTTGTCCAGTACCATACTGGAAGTGGTGCAATCAATATCACTGTTGTCCTGAATAATTGAAATCTTGGTATAAGGAAATTGTGTGGGTGAAGAAATTATATTTGTTATAATGAAATTAGGAAGCTCATTCTAAACCCTAGAAGAGGTTCAACTAAGTGAAGTATAATGAAATTATAATGATATATACCAACATGTAAAAAAAATAAACTATAATTCCTGGAGAATCCCACTGCACTCCAGTACATGATCTGTAACAAAATGGTTGTTCAGTGGCAATGCAGAAGACTTGGTGCCATGTTGGAAATCTAAGGAGCCAACCTGCACTCCTCTTTAATTCTGGTAGGCCAAAAGATAGTACAAAGGATTGGGCTCACTCACACAACAATAGTCACATAATGTTCCTCATTCAGGCAACCCATAAACTACCTGCATACATGTTTGACCACTTCTTTGCTCACAGCACGAGTTCCTCGCCTCTGCTGTCTAAGTGTATCAAAAAATACATTCACAATTTTCTCTTGCAGAAACATGGAAATGTCCCTGGGTTGCCTGCATATTTTCTCGCACAGTTGACTTTGTCTTGTTGCTTCCAGACTTTTTATTCTCAATGAAATAACTAGCCAACTCCATGGAGAAGAGTCGTGGAGACACTAACAGTCTCTCTGTTAGTCAAGAAATTCCCAGCAGTTTATAAAACCCAAAGGTTCATTGATATGTTCACAACAACCTGCCACATGTCCATATCCCAAGCCAAATCTTTCCAGTCCAATCTTCCCTAACTCTCCCACCTCTTGCTAGAGCTTCCAAGTGGTCTGTTTCCATCAGGTTTCCTCACAAAACCCTGTATGCACCTTTTCTCTTCCATGCGTATTGCAGGCCTGCCATCTCATTCTTCTTGGTTTCATCACCCAGATACTAATTGGTGAGGAATACGTATCATGAAGCTCTTTCTTGTGCTATTTTATCCAGTCTCCTGTTGTTCCCGTCTTATTTATTTACATTCAAATCAATCCAAAAAGGCTGGAAAACCTACTGGATATCGAACAAATTTAAATGAAAGAAATGTACATACAAAATACTTATACAGAAAGATTGTAATGAGTATATTATTACAAATTTGTGTAAAAGTAATACAAGACTTTGAATGCATAACAAAATATGTGAAGTGGGAAACAATAGGTAAACATGTAACAATTCTTAATTAAAACGTTGAGGGAAATCTAACACACAATTATCATATATAGAATTATTAACAACCTAAATTTTTTTATTGATATTAAAATATTTATCTGGGGAATGAAAGGAATTAGCATGTAAAAAATTTTTTACAGCTCTGTTAATTTTTGTGGGGTTATGTTCTCCCATCAGTGTGAGAAACCATGCTCCACCCCCGCATAAAGAAGCAGGTAAAATTATAGTTGTACACATTTGGATCTTTTTATTTTTCGGTAGCAAACTGGAAGACGGAAGATTCAGGATGGAATGGTTGCGGGCATTCCCCGAGACAAGTCTGCTCTTAATTTCTTCACGGATGCAATTGTCATTTATTAGGATTGTTCAAAAATATTTTAACTTTGCCAGACTTTCAAAGGATGTAACAAAACTGTGACTAACAATGAAAGATATCAAACAACATGTTGACTGAACTGCTTTGAGGAAACCCGCTTCTGGACGCTGTTGTTCATTACAACGGAGTGACACTAGAGACTGTACGTAATTGCGCCATATGTGCCAACGGTGCCCTTTCACTCTGTTTCAATGGACCAACCCCCCAACAATGGGACCGATAAGCTATCTACAAACGTTGGTAACAAACTAACCTATGCCGCGTCAAAACCAAAAACACGAAGATGTCACGTACCCAGGTTTCGCAGTAATCGCTATGAGGAACCGCAAATCTCACCACGATATTCAGGGTAGTGCTTGAGAATTACGCGACAACACTCTGTAAGGATACCACACTCTTCCCTCCGTCCTACTGCGCAACTGAAACCAAAAATTGATGACAGTCTTTTCGCAAACAAAATACACATCCACGCAAAATACCGAGCCGAAAATATTTATCCGTGGAGTCTTCGACGACACCCACTCCCCCTGGCGGAGGTAACGGAAACCACAATACCAATTGGATTGCGGTATCTGAACATTCTATTTACGCATTACGTAATCCATGCTGGTCTTTTATCCATACTAGATGATCTGTGTTTGTATATGACGATCCATGCTTGAGGGCATGTACATTGCCTGTTGGTGTTCGGAACCATCGTTCGTAGTAGACGATAGTGTAGCTTCTATGTCTAATAGTTTATATGAGTAATATGTGTAATAATATAAAGTAAGAATTATGCAGTAAGCGTTCCGAGGGTCAATAATTACCCTAATCTTGGCTTTTACGTAAGTGTAATACGCGGTTATGTATGGTACTGTACATGATTTGACAGCCACGTGCGTCTAAACACATCTGTTGAGTTACAAGATAATTTAATGTTACAAATGAAAATGTAATTTGCTACGTATACTGCTGAGTTGTGTGTTCTGTCCTAATGCTTAACCACGTGCGAGTGTGTGAGAATGAGGTAGAAGTTCAGGACGAGCAAATTTGTAATAGGCTACATGAGGACCGACGCTCATCAATCAGGAAATTCGAAGTTATACGTGACTGTGATGGGTATCTTGTTCGGTAGCATTGCGTATTATATTATTAGGTCCCTGTTCCACTACCCTACAATGCTGTCACCGACGGCAGTCAAGGCTTCAAGAGCTACAATTTTACATCGGTTTTCTGGTGCATTCGACAAACACAATAAAATGCTCATTGCAACCAAAAGTAAGAGGTGAATCCCAACGAATGTTTGCTACAAAACTGCTGAATTGTTCCTTTACTTGATCCGACAATTGCTAGGTCACCAGGACCGATTTACTGTACATAGTAAGGCTAGTTATATGAGTTTGAACCTTTGGTTTTATGTTTGGATGACAGACCTGCGGTTCAACCCTATCATGAACATAGCAAATGACATCAGATACATTGTGTTAATACATTTGTATGTCAGATTATGAAACTGAGGTTTCAGTATGGCTTATAAGTTTGGGTTTTAGTTACAAATGATGTGCATTTTTGTATGATTGTAAATATTGTTTGCTTTTCAGGTGAAATTGAAATGTTAACTCCAAAGTTTGAGTTAACGCAGACAGAAACGAAGGTGTGCATCATAGTTTTTGCACCTTACACAAATATATCTGAAACAGAAATTTATGTTGAAAAGAATGATTTTAGATTTTTCTCACCCCCATATTACCTGAGGTATGTAGAATGTATAGAGAACATACACCTATTTCATGTCATTGATGTCTTGTGTTTTATGAATTTGTCCTCTGTGTGGACAATGTTGTGGAATTTGAAATGCCACATGTAGTTTGTGATGTGTATATACTGCTGGCAGTATCTCAGACTTATAGCAGTGATGTTGGAATGATCAGCAAATAATGGATTTGGAAGGCAGCATTTGTTGCATGATTGAGGTGGTATCCAGAAGGTTGCATGAATAGGATGTAAAAAACGAAGAAAAATCTGAGTCAGGGTAGCTGGTGTCTGGCCTGGATTCAAGCTGGTTGCCTTTCAATTACAAATCTATAGTTATAATCAGTAAACAACATGTCTGTGTACTAGGGGGATTGTATTAGACCCATCTTTATTTGTTTTTGATGCTATTTTTGGCATATTTCATTCATATATAACACAGGAAATCACTGATGGCTGTACACACGTATTATACATGTGTCAAAAATGGTGGCATTCTACAAATTCTGTTACAGTTCAGTTTATGGAAGAACTTGATGTGAGGAAACTACTCACAGAAAAATCTGTTTTGGTTCCACTTTATCCACCACTAATCCCAAATGGACTGGTCTAGAATTGAACGCAAGCCTCCACAGTGAGAGGTAAGCGTAAAGTTCACCCTAGTACAGGCTATGAAAGCCCAGAGAGGGAGTAGAGGTATGACTCTGCCCTTTCTTTAACCTCAATGCTAGATGGGGTTGGGTGGTCAGTGCTACACCCTGGCCACTTTACCCCCAGGAAGAAAACCTGGTACCAGTTTTACATGAGGTTGGGTGGGTGCCAGTGCCAGTTTGGATGGGAGCAGAAAATCACTCCCACTGGGATTCAATCACCAGACTATTGATGCCATATTGAGTTGCTGTGCTGACTATGCTATCCAGGCCCACCACAGTGAAAGACCAGTGACTAATGTCCCGAGCTGCGGCATGCCCACCTGTCCTTCTGCCTTCACATTTCATGAAAGCTACATTTTAAACACAGTTGTTTAGTAACTCTTGTGAGAAAGAGTTGAGTAAGCAGTAAGTGACTCAAGGAATACTGTACAATACTGTAGTCTGCTCATGTTCACATCAAATGTATGTGTGTTGCCAGGTTGAAGTTACCAGGCGAAGTTACAGAAATGGGTGCTTCAAATGCAGTTTATGATGCTGATGATGGAAAATTCGTTTTAACTTTGGAGAAAATGAACAGAGGAGAACATTTTCCAAATCTGGACCTGATCTCCAGTCTTCTAGTAAAGAAAACAAAGACATTCCCGTCAAAACCAAATATTAGGGTCCTTGGTAAGGACATTATTTTCCTTCATGTTGCTTAAAAATTCTTGATGTGAGCAACATTCTGTGGCATCCTGCAGCACTTCCATAATCATTAACTTATATTTTTCTGTTTTGTATCATCTTACAGTGTGACTGTTGCGTGCAGTTCATTGTTTTATCCTTAGAAATGACAATAACTCTCATCACAATTAAGACATTCTTAGTTTCAGTGAAGAGCATGCTTTTTCTTGGTTGTAATAGACAAGGCCATATTATGTATTTTATCATTGTTTCATTGTAATACAAGTAAGAATACTGAGTTGACATTCTGTCATGTGTATCTGACTACTTCCTCTTGCCATAGCTTCCGTGAACTCTGCCCTCATAGCAGTTTAATGATGCCAGCTGGCAGATTTTGTATTTAGCCTGAATCATGTCTTTTCGAGATCAGAACAAACTTTCATGAACACATGGGAGTACTAAGTTTTGTTAATAGAGACAACAGCAGTTAAATTGACATACTGATAGTGGCCTGGGGGTACACTGCACATTGGGAAAACAAGAAATACGTACAAAGACTTGGTTGTGAAAGGTGTAGCAGAGCAACTACTTCGAAAACTAAGCAGATGCTTCGGTAATATTAAAAGTACCTAATGGAAGGTGAATAGCTTCTGGACATGATGAAATGACAGATTCTGATGTTTGTGTTCATGAATGTTGGGTTTCTGTTATCAGTGAGTAAGTCCATCAGTTTAATTAAAGTGACATTTAGTAAACTGAAATTGGAATTCATTTCTTTTGACCTGCAGATAGCCAGGGGGAAGATGGAAGTGCAGATGATTTACACTGTAGTGTGGATGAATCAAGTGAAATAGACTGCCTTATTGAACAGACTGTACCAGAGGAAGTACCATCTTATGAAGGGCTCATAAGTAAACCACGATATGGATTTGGAAACCAATATTCAGATGTTTTCAAAGGATTTGCAGTAAGCTTTGTAATCATGAATTGAGCAGCTTGCATTATGTAATTCAAATTAATCAGTTTAACTCCTTTTTTTTTTTAAACAAATTCTTTTTCACCCATGGGATTTTATTTGGTTTTGGTTTTGGTGTGCTTTACAATGTTTATGCAGAGATGGTGTAATTGGTATTATATTTTGTCTGGCTTGCAGGATGAAGGTTTGTTGCTTGCTTGCTTTTGCACAGTTTTTGAGCCTGGTCTGTAATCATTTACATATTGGTGTGAGACACTAATTTGATTACTACAGTTATATCTCGCTGTAATGAGTGTTTGTTAAAAATTATTGTGCAGATGTTTCATCTGGTTATCTGTGCATTGTCCCAGGAGTTGATGTTGGTAGCATGTGTGGATTGAATTTTTTATTAGTGCTGTGGCTTGCACAGTGCTGTCCTATTATGACAATGGAATTGAAGTGCCTTCAGCTCATGTCCTAAATGATTGTCTATCACTTTTTTTTAATTTTAAATTCATAGCACTTAATTACCAAATGACATAGTGTATTTTGTGATAGTAGGTGAAGTTCTTCTTTGATTTACATAATGTTATCAGTTTTACTTACAGAGTTTAAAATGCCATTTTAACTTCTTTAAAATTCTGTTCCTGGTTTTCTGAAAGATTAAAACTTCTCGAGAATTATATAAAATTTTTGTCACCTACTGATTATTCATTCATCATACACAATCCATAGAGTGTTTACTGAAGGATTTTTTGGGTGCTGGTGCATTGTCCTGTTGCAAATCTGTTGTCTCTTAATTGTTCAAAGAATGGCTCCAAAATACTGTTGACAGTGTTATCACATGGTTTGGATGTTTAACATTGTAGTGTTCCTTTAGTTCATATGTGCCTTTGAAAGTAATGAGTAGTGCATTCTCGTGACTTGTGATTTACCTGGGATTTTGGAGTGCATTAATGAAACAGCTACCGGCAGAACTGTAAATTGTGATTCTTCCATTCAGGTTATAAAGAGTGCTCATATTAAAGTGTGTACTGCTGATACATTCTTTATTCTACAGGGCACTTTTTATCTTTGGAGTGCCCACCATAGAGTGGGTGATGTCATCAGTTGGTGATGCCACCTGATTGGCAGTGCTCAATTCTGCTCATTTCCATGTTAAAAACAACTCTCTAGTACATGTATCGCAGTCATACTTCATGTAATTTCTGCATTGTCTAGTTATGGAAACACGAGAACAAGATAATCCTATTGCGTTAAAGCGCAACATAATGGAACAGTAATAGCTTCACTAAGGAGCACTTGCCTCTGGGCATCCTTGATACTGAGCAAGTTGCTCAGTCAGTACCATTTTTATGTATATATGGAGGTGACCATTTTTAATGTCAGTTGCTAAACTGTTGTGGATGATGATTCTTGTCTTTTTCCTCAGAATCTTCAGACAAGGCTGGGATATTATCTTGACCAGTCCATGACCATTTCTGTTTCCTTCATGATTCAGTATTCACAAACCATCTTGCCACCTAACATTATGTAGTCTGTGAGTTTGACATCATTAAATAAGCCATAAATAAATAAAATACTTTCTTTGCACATTTTATATTTCTGTTGCATTGTGTATACTGCACTATCACAGAGAATGGAAATCATGTATATGAATATGGTCGTAAATCTCATTGTTAACAGCAGGGTTGAATTTTGTAATATATGGTCACCATCTGTACCAGATTAATGAAAAAATATAATCAACAAGGTTCGCATGAGGGATAACACTTATATGATAGATGCCCTGCTATATTAATGTTGTTCCTGGAGATGGGTGTAATGTTAACATATATTGGGTTGTAAATAAATATCTCATGACAAGGGTACCTTGTTGACTGGCTGATATTGTCATTTCATTATTTCATAAGCAAAGTTAAACTTAACAGTTGTTGCGTGATCAGGTGAGTTTTCATGTTGTTGCAGTATGAAGTGATGGAGATCCTTGATCTTCCTGATCCAGATGTTACACCAGCATCATCACGAACTCCACTGAGACTGGATTGTGAGAGAGATGATTTTAGTGATGAGCATTATCTAGCGGACCGTGTATACAGAGGTTCCATTGATGAAGTGATAGCATTTGAAACAGTTTGGGAACAGTGTCAACAAACAGGCACATCTGGTAAAAATTATGTACCTTATTTTGGTTTTAGGTGAAGTTCAGTTTTGTTTTTTCTTCACAAACTTTAATTTTGACCCCATCAGCTAGCATTAAAATTCTAGTATAACAAGTTAGAAATGGCATGAAACTTGAAATGACATGTGAGACCAACTAGATGCAACAGTTATGATTTATTAATAATCCATTAGCTCAACATGTTTCTGGCATCATTATGCCCATCTTCAGGAGCACTAGACTGTATATTACTGCATATGGTTTTCAGCACTTGATGTGCTGGCTAGTGTCTTGGGAAGCTGGGAAGCAGGCTGTGTGCGCTTTGTAGAGGATGTTATTTGAATAACATCCTCTACACAGTGCACACAGCCTGCTTCCCGGCTCCTGAAACCAGCCAGCACATCAAGTGCTGAAATCCATATGCAGTAATATATGGTCTAGCACCCCTGAAGATGGGCATAATGATGCCCGAAACATGTTGAGCTAATGGATTATTAATAAACCATAATTGTTGCATCTGGTTTGTCTCACAGGTCATTTCATATTAAGGATTCATGGTCATACATACATCAAATTTGGCATGAAGCTTGTTTGATTGAGGGTTGAGATGGGAAAATGGAGGGGAAATTTTCAAGAACAAACAACTTGCAGGTTTTTATGTCCGTCTTCATGAACATGTGTTCAACCTCGTGAAGGTTGCGATTACAGTTACGTAGGCTTAGTGTCTGCATTTTTTTGTCAGATTTTACTGATGATTGCTTTTTTTCCTTAGAATGTTATCAGATGGTATTGAGATGGAAAGCTGCAGTTTTCAGGTTTATAGAGTCCAAAATCTGTGTATTACCAAAAATATCTTTCAAGCAGTTGGGTAGTATCAGCATGAAGGTCTTCCACCATATTTTGTTTATAATGTTTAAATTTAGTCATGCTAGCAAGTTTACAAGTCAAATCTTGTGGCATTGCACCATTCAGCACAGATTGCAAAAGTTTTTTATGATATAATATTATTTTTCTAATCACAGATGCATACAACTTCTGTTATTGCTAGCTGTAACATAAGGAGACAGATCAAAGTGCTTTATTTAACAGTGCTGTTTGTTGCTAAGACTGTAACTGTCTATGGTATATGAATGAAATACAAGTGTGGAGCATTTATGGCATGATGTTTACAGCTGAAATTGGAAATATTCAGAGAAAAACCTTCCCTTGTTCCTCTTTTTCCACCACAGAGGCCGGTGGATAACTGCCTAAGCCATGACACATAACTGTAGTTGTAACTAACAATCACCTCATGTTGATATTGCAAACCTCTGAAGTTGTGTTTGAAAGGGAAATAGAACACATTTCTTCTTAGTTTTGGGTTGCCCGTTTCATGGTAATGAGAGTTATGGAGAACATTTTATTGAATTGAGATTGTGGTCATACCAGGATCAGGAACCAGAATGGTCCTAGTGTGTGAAGGCTTCGTTGTACAGCATATAATCACAGTTTTTCACTGTTCATAATTTTGCTCCAACAGGAAGCCACAACATTTGGCAGATAGGTACAGATTGCTTTTCAGGAATCTTTTGCCTTCATCTTCTTAAAAGTAGGCCACATGGGAAAAATGAGGATGCATGCAAGAGACAGCTCTTTCCTGAAAATGGATGCAGCAGGTTTCGTAGGAATGTTATTATCCGTCTATGAAACTATGCAGCATCACTTGCTGAAGCCCATAATATTGATAACTCATTGATGTGTTCCTTATGTATCTAAAATTATAATATTCTATGCAAACTTTCTTGCACTTACTATTGGTTGAGAAATAATTGTTGTGGCAACATTAGCGTATATTATCATTAAATTATTTGTTTATGAGCAAAAATTATCATTCGGTAATTCCTATACATACTGATTCATTTGATTTAAGTTTAGTAATACATTACATTAATTAAACCGTTATATTATCCACAGGCACACTGTGTGCTGAAGACATTGAAAGACTGAAAGACTTCCCAGTACGTGAATACATCCTGACCCCACATGATCAACAAGCTCTGTATTTTGGCCTGTTCGATATAATTGCAGCTTATTGCTATGACCATAGAACAACTGAAGGAGAATCAACTTCAGAGTCTGCATGGACAATCAACAAACTAAGTGCCACACTCAGTTGGTTTGAGGTAATAACTTTTTAGTTACAAAAGTACATATATTTTGTTATTAATGCAGTACAGGAGCTTTTGGATATGCTTGTGTGTTTCTGGGTTAGGTGTGGTTGGTGATATTGCTGACATAGGTATGCTGTTTAGAAAGTCTGGGGCATATTAGTGCATGTAGCAGTTTGAGGAAGCACAGAGAGCTTTTAGTGGCAGTGACCTAGACTTCGAAATTTGGGTCTTGGCCGGGTTGGTAAACATAAAATGTGCTGCTCTTTACTTTCAGGTGTATGCTACATTAGATGATGCTGTTCTGGCATTTGTGCGTCGCAGCCTTTGCTACCCTTTGTTCCGAAATTATGATTTGTCAGTTCAGATTTTAAGTGATGTGCAGATTCTCCTAAGGCTTGGTAAGTGAAAATGTTATTTCTTGTATAACAAAATGGTATGATTAACACTTTGAAACCCAAGCCTGAGAAAAAGTGACCATTAGCTTTGTTATGTCTGTCCTTTCACATGGAACAACTCAGCTCCCAGTGGATGGATTTTCATTAAATTTGATATTTGCATATTCAAAAATCTTTTGAGAAAATTCAAGTTTCATTAAAATCTGACAAGAATAATGGGTACTTTATGTGAAAACCTATGTACATTTGTAATAATATCTCACTGAATTCTTGTTAGAATAAAAAATGTTTCAGACAAAAGCTGTAACGAAAATCAAAACACACATTTTTACGTTCAATAACATTTTCCCAAAAATTGTGCCGTTTATGAGATAATGTGAAAAAATATGGTAGAACCAGACTGGCCACAGATGACAATATAATAAGGCGCATTCACTCTGCATGCTGGATAACTAAGGCTACAGACACACACTCAGAATAAGTAATACTAATTGCTTTTCTACTGCAACAGTGGTTACATGAAAGTAGCTCACTGTTATGTTATACATATGTTGCCTGTCTTGTTGCTTAATGCTTTGCTCTGATTTGCACACTGATAAAAAATTTGTGTAGGGACATTGTTGGGAATTTTGTTTTCAAAGAAGTGTTAGAAGAGACATAAGTTAATTGCTCCTCTTCAGCAGTAGGGAGTGTATGAACCATCATTTCAGCACTGAGAGGTTTCCTTATTGAGTCAAAAAATGTGTGTTTCCACATCAGAGAAATAGTTCTGGAAGTGAATTATAGGTGAAGAAAGGTGATGTAAAGCATGGATTTTCATATCTTCACCATTTTATGCATTACTGCTCTCAATAAATTGTTTTAAAATTGGAAGCATGTCTAAATTTGTACTTTAATCTGCCACATATCAGTTCTGCTAATAGACAATTTTAATTTACCATCGAGTTTAATAATATTAAAATCGCACAGAATGAAAACCAACCTGTTACACAATACTCCTTTTTATTTGTAGTTAGATATCCAACATGTTTCATCCAGATTTATTCGCCATCTTCAGGGAGCCATATGCAGTGATATTTCAACTAAAATTATATAATTTGATTACAACTGTTGTTGTGTGTGCAATTATCAAATTATTAAAATCAGTATCAAGCACATCCTGCCATTGACCAGACTGCTTATATGGATGCATGAAAGAAATACCATAAAACTGCATGTACAAGTCTTCCTGAGGATGAACACTTGGATGTTCAAAACATGTCAAACACACTATAATTAAATTAAAACATTAATGTAAAAAGTGCGTTTTGTTGGTTCTTATTACGTAAGTATTAAAATTGGGTTGTAGTTAAAATACAGTATTTTAACTTAGAATTATCTCATGTGGTTACAACTGTTAAATGTATTCTGTATTTTAACTACAGCCTGATTTTAATAATTTATGCATGAAAAATGTATAATATAAAATTATAGTCATCTCTTTGCATTGAGGTGTTAAAGAATGTTCATCTTGTCAGATACATCACCAAAGAATGCTAATTGTGTGTGGAAATCACGGTTGAGAAACATACTTGCATTTCTGTGTCTTTTATCATTTATACTGGCAACAGTCATTTATGAGTTCAAAGATGCACAACAAAGCTTTTCCTGAGACAGCCATCTTGATTCTTGAAGAACAGTAAATAAGTGTTCAGCACCATCTCTTTACAGAACTTTGCAAACATCCTTGCCTTGTACAGGTCCCTTTTTTATAGTTCACAACAGTCTTAGCTCTTCATAAAACCTCTCCATTACTGGTGTCAGAACTTTTAAAACATAAAACTTGCCTGTGAACCATTCAGTGTGTTCAAACAGCACCAGGAGATTTTGATGTTTTAAAGCTCAAAGTCCTCTTGTGACAGCCGGTCATATATAATGTGTTCCAACATTGCTATCCCCATGTTATTTCACCACTCTGAGAGGTTTGTGTGCTTAGAGCTATGAGTAATATCATTAAGGTTCTCTATTTTAGTGACCACTGTAACTCCTTTATGGAAGAGTCAATCTTTATTTATTTTACTGTCGTTAAAAATATAACATACATTATTCAATGAACTCCCTACAACCATGATTCTCACCTGTGTAACATTTCAAAACTTTCTAGTTTCTTCTGGTCACCTGTCATTAACGCTTGATGGTACGCTGCATACTGTGCCATAACGAATGCGTCTTTAAATCTGGTACAGAGTAGGGGGAATGCTAATTACCCTAATGTGTGTTTACAACCCTGCACACGTAAATGCCTTGGGAAGCTGTTACTTGTCTAACAACAATAAGCATGACTGGAAATATTCATGTAGTCATAATATACAGGGGTGATTTTGAAGGATGTATGAGACAAAGTGAAAAACGTGTTGTGCTTGAATATGCGTAACCATTTTGCGTAGCCTGTTGCTCAGTGGTGTAGTTGTGCAGAGCTGCACTTCATGCAAGATGGATCATTACCACATTTCGCACTGCCTGTTCATGCTTGCCTTGACAGCCATTTTCCTCATCACTGGACTGGGCAATAAGGACCAACAGTATGGCCTCCTTACTCAGTGTGATTTTTAATCGTTGGCTTGGGCCAAAGGGGATATCTGCTGACCAAAGCCAAGAACATTTGATGAAGTAGAACGGTGATATGCTTTTGCCACTGTTCTTTTAGACTTTTTAGGGACAATTTTGAGTCTGTGTCTTCCAGGTTGCATAAGTGTATGCAAAATGCTAGGTTGTGTATTGAAATTTGACAGTAAATGGTAAGAGAGTGGGCTCTAAAGTGGTTCAAGAATTGTAACTCTGTGGCATTCAGTTAAGAGATACAGCCATTTAATGATACACATTTACATTCGTGTCATTCTGTGCACCTTAATCGATGTTCTGGATGCAGGGGAAATTGTATTAAATGAGGATTGCTGGTATGGTTTGTGGCTGCAGTGTGCCATGGTTGCTGAATTAAGACAGCCAGAATGTAGGAAGCATGGTCATATTAAACCCATTTGCTATTTCTGTCTGTATGTCTCTCTCTCTCTCTCTCTCTGTGTTTGTGTGTGTGTATATATACACACATATATATATATCTCTGACCTGCATCCTGCAGTGTTGTAAAATGCAGGGTAAGGTGTTGCACAAAAGTGAAACTTCTTAGCCATGATTTGAATTTTTGTCAGTAAAATGAAACCTTCACTGTTGGTTGTAATGTGAAAAACCAACCATGCTGAAATACTATTTGTGTTTTAAATGTTTATTGACATCCATAAACTTTGTTTTTTGCCAGTAAAATGAAGTCATAATCTGGAACTTA
>Ga0123354_10009095_pt1 | contig 15165 bp, 11 predicted proteins | sample TergutLab28metaG_2_FD_97872 | JGI IMG/M metagenome (GOLD analysis project Ga0123354, IMG submission 97872) | Labiotermes labralis P4 segment gut microbial communities from Petit-Saut dam, French Guiana - Lab288 P4 | ecosystem: Host-associated > Arthropoda: Insects > Digestive system > Gut ...
ACAGGCAAATCAACCGCGTCCTGATGTGAACGCCGCTTATCCGGGAGTCGGGGATAACCACGGCTTTTCGGGCACAGTAACGACGACAAAGAGAGGCAGCGTACCGGTATATATCTACGCAATTAACATTGGAGCCGGGACGAATGTCCTGATTGGGACAAAGACTGTAACGGTAGGGGCGCCGCCCGGAAATCCGATCGGTCACGTTGACAGCGTATCTGCGTCTACAGCAACGCTGGGGCAGTTGTCGATAGGAGGCTGGGCGCTCGATGGCGACGCGGCGACCCAGGCGACGCAAGTACACATATACGTCGGAGGCCCTGCCGGTACCGCGGGCGCAGAGTTGTTTGGGTTACAGGCGAATCAGACACGTTCTGACGTAGGGGCTGCTTATCCGGGAGTCGGGGATAACCACGGCTTTTCGAGCACAATCGTGACGGCGAAGAGAGGCAGCGTACCGGTATATATCTACGCAATCAACATTGGAGCCGGGTCGAATGTCCTGATCGGGACAAAGACCGTAATGGTAGGGGCGCCGCTTGGCAATCCGATCGGTCATGTTGACGCTTATTCCAACAGCAACGGCAATTTAAATGTCAGCGGATGGGCAGTCGACGGGGACTCGCCAGCAACGCCCATAACCATACACGTTTATGAAAACGGACCGGCTGGAACGGGCACTTTGCTCACAGCCTTTACTGCGGGTCTTTCGCGTCCCGATGTAAACATCGCTTATCCGGGGATTGGGAATAATCACGGGTTTTCGCAAACTTTGAACATCCACAGCGCAAGCATTGTGTATATCTATGCAATCAATATTGGGAGTGGAACTAACGTGTTGATTGGAACAAACGCACAGCCGGTTCTCCGTGGTATCGACGTCTCCTATTGGAACGGCGGCGGGGACAACCCCAGCACACCTGCAATCAACTGGGCGGCGGTGGCGCAAAGCGGTATACGGTTCGCCATGCTCAGGGCCGGATGGATTGGTACTGACGGCGTTTTCAATGTGGATAGCACCTATGCGTTTAACGTGAGAAACGCCCGGGCGAATGGCGTTCTTGTAGGCGCATATATCTATGAATATTCTTCCAATTACAATACGCAAAGCGCGGGGATTAGCGCATTTGCCAGCTACACAAGATCGCAGGGCATCATTCTGGATTTGCCGGTGGCGCTGGACGTCGAGGATAGTATCTACAAAGCCGGGACAGACGCCAACGGCGGCTACTCGTACATGACAAACCTGATACGATCCGGCATGTTGCAGCTCAGGGCTCTCGGTTATAAACCCGCTTTCTATACATCCCTCAACTGGGCACAAACCGAATTTGACGCTACGCAACTTGAAAAGGAAAGCAATACATTCTGGCTCGCCAGTTGGTACAACAACAATGCTGAACTCAGTCCAAATACGATCACATGGAACGGCGGCTATCCGGGCATCTGGCAGTACCGCAGCACAGGTTCCGTATCCGGCATAACCGGAAACGTAGATATGGACTATCTTTATCCAAACAAGCTCAATTAGATAAGAAGACGGAGGTGGCGGAGCTCTCTCTTAATGCCTGTACTTCCGCGACATGTTCATCCACAAAGAGGCGAATCGTCTCTTCTGTAATATTTTGGTTCTCAAACAATGGTTTACGTATATTTTCTGTATCCAGTGTTTTTATATAATCATCTGTATAGATATCTTTAAAAAGTCCACGCAGGTTCACAGGGTTAATTGAAAAGATTTCCGTATCCGGATAGTAATGCTGCGCGAATTCTTTTAGCTTTTTGTAACCGATCATTCTGTGAAACAGGTGATACCGCATCTCCGGTATTGTTTCGCTGTGACGTCCAGTTGAAAAATATCCAAAATAGCTTGTATCGCAGCCAACCAGATAAAGCGATTTGGGGTTTGTGTATAATGCAAAATGAATTGCCGGAAATACAACCGTATAGAAATCCATCAACGGATAGAACCTGATATCCGGACATATATATTCAGAAGGTGACTTATCAAAATAATATCTTGTTGCGCCTAGGTGTGCAGAGAGACTTTCAGATGCATCCATAGATAAGGGGGGAACCCCGGCGCAAATACCCAAGAATACCTTGCATTTGATTTTGAGAATATCATCCATAAAAGGGTGGTTCGGATTGCGAAAGTCTTGTGTAAAGTAGTAATCCAAGTTAATACTATCACTCTTGCACACTCGATTTACTCCGATATGAATAGCCTTGTCAAGCGGCTTGTAATAGTTTAGTGAAGGACCCGCGCCAACAATAACGACAGCTTGCCCGTTATGTTTATTTTTGTATTCTTCAAATGCAGCGGTATTTACAGCTACGATTGCTTGCTGTAGCTTAATCTGTTCTGTCAATCGGTCAGTTTTTGCATTTAGCTGTTCGTTCAACCGATCAGTTTTTGCATTTAGCGGTTCAATCACCTGATCGATTTTTTCGTCGGCCAGTCGAAATTTTTCATTCACTTGGCATAATAAGTCAGCCATACTTTCCTGTTGATATTTTTTATACTGTTCGAAAAATTCCTTATTATTGTTTTGTAAAATTTCATTCAGCCTGTTCTGGCCTGCATGATAGGGATTGCGTAGTATTTTTTTGACAATTTTTTTTAGCATAATCATTCCTCCGGCTTCGGGGCTTCTCCCATAACAAAAAAGGCACGCAATAGATCAGCATATTCATCACGCTGCCGCATAATATTTTTAATTGCAATGGTTTCTTGTTTGATGCATTCTTCACGATGAAAGAGGACTATTTTAAGCGAGTCCAATAAGCGTGATGCAAACGATGTATCCGTTTCATCGGTTTTGAGGAGGAATTTATCCAATTGCAAGTTTTGATAAAGCGCAGCAATTCGCTCGCCGCTGACAAGGCCTTCCGCTGTCAATCCGATTGTCGGGATCGTATTTTCAAGAGCAAGCACGTTCGCGTGGAAACGCATCGCTACAATAGCGTCGCAGGCTTTATAGTAAGAGACCATGGTCCTTCCGGCTGTTCTTCCGGATGGATTGTACGGCGCTATGACAACATTGTTTCGAAACGCCTCTTGTCCGGAATATTGCTTAATTTGATGTAAAGCATCAATATCACTTGGCATATGCAAGAAGAAAATGATTCGTATATTCTCTGTGATTAATGACTGCACAACCTGCGCTATTCCTTTGTTTAAATGCGTGGTTTTCTTTATGTCCGAATCATCTGCGGTAAAAGCGTTGTTCCCAATTGAAAACCCGACGGTGGTTCGTTCTTGCTCAAATGCATGCGGGTCAATATCTTTATCGAAAAAGAAGCCGATATCCGGCACTTCTTTGAATAAACCGGCGAGATTGTTTCCGAACCGCTGCGCAATTCTCTCTAAACTGCCATCATTTCGAACGGATAAGAACCAGTTTTTCCTCTTTGATATATTGCGGATAAATCTTTCAAAATTTTGAAAAACGGTTTTTTGCACCGGATCGCCTTCTTTCAAATTGCCTGGTTCCGCGTATCCCAATCCGTTCAAGATCACAGGTATTTTAATGCCGTCAATAAAATCATCGGGGAAATCTAACGTCGTTCCGGTATTTGAATAATCCCATCGGACGTCCAAATATAACCCGCCTCCAATAACAAACAAATCATGAGCATTTATTTCGTTTAAGAATTCGGTATCAAAACTGCGTTTTTTGCTGTTCCTATAAAAATCCCGCATGTGTATGCATGTAAATACCACTTCTCCGCCTAATGCGTCGGAAAGAAATTGCGGGAACGGGGCGGTATATAAAATGTCGCCTACGTTCCCTTCAAAAGATGTTAGATGTAATACTTTCATTATTTGCTCCATTTTTTCAAATAAGGCAATACCTGTTCAGCCGTTCGAAGCAATCGCAAGGATTGCATCGGAAGTCAGATCCGTGTTCAATCTCATTTTATAATAACCATCCAACCACTCCAACCCTTGAGGAGGCGCTAATTGCCTGAACCGCTTCTCCGGCACGCCAAAACGGATCCAATTTGCCGCATTCTCGAAACTGTAATTATGGGATCCCTTAATCCGAACATCGTTAAACCCAAGGCTTTCGCAAAGATGAGAAAGTACGTTTGGCTTGAAGTAACTCAAATGCGCACGCATATACGAAAAATGATTATATTCTTCACAAATGCTTTTGAGCGCATCGTTATAGTTTGGGACTTCAATAAAGATTAAGCCGTTTTTATCCAACATGCGTTTGGCATTCTTCAAGAAGATATATGGATTTGAAATATGTTCCAAAACATGAAGCAGATAAATAAAATCATATCGTTTAAAAAATGTATCGGCAAGATTATCTGAAAGAAGGTTTATATTGAATACATTCCCTATACAGAATTTTTTTGCGATTGATCTGCGCGAATCGCTGATTTCGATCCCTTCTGCTTGCTTGTTGTTATCATAATATTCTTTATCATCATCACGGCAGGGTATGCGATCGAGCTGGATATGGCCGCAATTCAAACACTCGATTACATTCAACTTGTTGTCATCGCGGACACCTTCATGAACAACCTTAAAAACCTTGCTTTGACACAGCATGCATTCTGAATTATCAAGTTCTTTCATAATCATCCTCTAAGCGTTCAATATCATCTTCATCGAAGCCTTCTCCCAATTGGACTTCTATGGCAATAAGGGAATTTTCTTTGGAATTGTTGCATAGCCTATGAATACATCCTTTTGGGATAAATACAGTACTTCCGGCATGTAAGTCCACTATTGAATCTCCAATTTGCGCCTGGCCCTGGCCAAAAACAATAAACCAATATTCTTCACGCAGTTTGTGGCGCTGCAAACTGATCGCCGAACCGGGATTGAGCCCTAAAACTTTCGACTGATAAAAGTCGTTAAGAATCGTGGTTTTATAATATCCCCAGGGCTTACTGGTCAGTTCATAATCTAAAGTGCTTTCATCCAACATATTAAAGTCATAATATAAATCAACTTGCAGTTTGCACAGAGTGACAATCTGTAATTGCCGCTTCGTCAATATGTTTACAAGCTTTCCTTCACTCCCCAAGACAGGCAGAAATTGAATTTTTTTATTGGACATCAGGTCTATCGCTTTCGCCAAACCGTCGCTTTGCGCCAGGACTTTATCGCTGTGTATATAGATGTCTTCTATCGGATCGTCAATACTTTTCCCTCGAATCAGCGCCCGGCGGATATCCCCGTCAGTGAGAGTCCCGAGGAAAATCCCGTTTTGTATGACGATAACGAACCCTTTTTTGTTCAAATCGATTTTTTTCAGGGCAAGCAACAGCGAGTCTGTTTTTTCGATACAGCATTCCATCAATTTGTCGTTCATTTTATTCCCTTTGACAGTATGATATCCGCGGCTTCGCGCACGGCTCCTCGTCCGCCGCACATTTGTGTGATATATGCAGAGGCAGCTTTGGTTTCCGCTGTTCCGTCAGCGACGCAAAACCCGACCCCGACGCTGTTAAGGGCCTTTACATCATTTTGATCATCACCCATGTAGGCGGTGTTTATTAAATCAATTCCATATTTCTCACACAGCTTTGATATTGCAAATTTTTTATCGGACACGCCCATCAACAGTTCATCGACCTGCATTTTTTCTGCGCGTTTTCGAACTATTTCCGAAGTCTCTCCCGTGATGATCCCTACAATGACGCCTCGTTCCTGAAGCATACGTAAGCCCGCTGCGTCACGGGTATTAAATTTTTTCAGGACTTCGCCGTCTTTCGAATAATACATTCCGCCATCCGTAAGGGTGCCGTCGCAATCAACCAGAAACATCTTTATCGCCGGCATGTCCGTGAGGGACGACCTTCTCCGGAGCAACTCTTCAACGATATGCCAATCCTCCGGCTCATCAAGCTCAATATAAGATTCAGGCGGCATTTCGACTATTTTGATATTTCCGGATATTCTGCATTTGCTGCTCAATAACGCCTTTCTGCTTGTGATGTAAAATGCTCCGTTTTCGATAAGCTGCCCGTCAAAATCCTGTCGCCTGGGCCGCTCGAAATATACATAGTTTACCGGAGCGGCGTATCCGTTTTCGTCGCTATCCCAGATAAACCTTTTTTGTCTTACTACGGAAAGTACGCTGTCAACACTGTTTTCAGAATAGATTTCAAATCCTTTTCGAATATCTTCGGATGTAACAAGAGGAGATGTGGCTTGAATCAAAACAATAGTATCGAAAGGATGATCAACGGCAAACTCAAGCATTCCGGCTTCGGTCGGTGCGGTATCGGCCGCCGATTCTTTGCTCCTGTCAATCACCTCGGCTTTATCAAATCCGAACCCGTCAACGACCTTTCGAATTTCATCGCTGTCGGTACTTACAAACACCTTATTTATTTCAAAGCAATCACAGGCGGCTTTTAGCGCCCAATAAATCAGAGGTTTCCCCGCAATCGTTTTTATATTTTTGTATGGAATGGATTTACTGCCGCCCCTTGCGGGGATATACGCAATGTTCATCCCTTATCCCTCACTCTGAATTTGAGTTTCTCCCGTTGGGCCCGCTCTACAGGCAATAATTCTTCGCGTTTATTTCTCAATGCCTTTTGTACATCCGTTAAATCGCTCTTTAGCTGTTTCATATCGTCAGGTTCCAATGAGGCGGCATGATCCGTTCCTTTCCAGGACCTGTCTAATGTAAAGTGACGTTCGATCATATTGGCCCCAAGCGTATACGCGGCGATATCGACAGCGATACCGAGATGATGTCCCGAAAAGCCGAAACATTTGACTCTGCCGCTATAAGCATCCATTAAACGTGAAATGTCAAGAAGGCACACATCCTCAAAGGCAACGGGATAACCCGAAGTGCATGCGTATAGGACCAGGTCATCGTTTCTGCCGTATTTCTCAAATAAGCCGACAAGAGCGCCTTCCTCTTCATCGGTCGTCATGCCCAGGGATACATGGATATCACCTTGATAATTTGCACAAAGCCATTCGAGCATTTCCCGATTGTTGTTACACGCAGAGGGGATTTTTATGAACTTTGGGTTCAGTGAGGCTATTTCTTTCGCGGATGTCAAATCCCAAACGGACGTACTGTATGTCACGCCGAGTTCTTCGCACCATATTTTTAATTGCGCATGCTGCTCTGCGCTGAATTCTAAAAATTCCCTATGTTCTCCGTATGTGTTGCCGTAAGCGTGCCGCGGATTGGGATGCGGCGCGTTATATTGCTCGGGAGACAACAATTCCCGGTTGCACCGCTTTTGAAACTTAACTGCGTCCGCTTTGCAATATGCAGCCGCCGATTGTATAAGTTCAAAGGCTATATCCATATTCCCTTTGTGGTTACACCCTATTTCAGCGATGAGACAGGGGTTTTGATAGTCCATTTAACCTCCGCCTCGCAGCAGGCTGCGAGTACAATAGGGGCGAAAGCCCCTGCCGATAATTTTTATATTATTTTAACATGCTTCCATGGGAATTATTGCATCATTATCAACAATTGCTTTATAATAAACAGCATGGCAAAAAGTGATGTGCTAACAATTTTAAGTATTCCAAGAGAAATCTTGATAAAATATCTGAATAACTATTGACTATTGAGGAAGGTATCGGAACGGGTAGGTATAAATGATCTTTCAGCGCCTCTATTGCGCCGTCCTGAATCCGCTCGGCCGGAAAGCGCAAAAAATCAGTGAGAAAAATCGTGACAGCATCGTCTTTACGGCACTTTTGTTTATGACGGTTCTGTATGTGCTGGACGCCTTCTTTGAAAATATCGGGAGCGGGAGCGCTCTGCAGGAACTCACCTATGACCCCCGCGTGACGATGATCATCGGAAGCGTCCTGATCCTGATTGCGGCAATTTTCAGTATCAAGGGAGAACTGAAGCCGCTGAAATTGCGGCTGCCGTTTGTTGTGGTTTATTGCGCGGCCTTTGCGCTGATTTTCATCGCGGGATCCATTCATTATGTGGGCGCCGGTTATCATATTTTTCCGTTGATGATGGTGTTTGTCTTCCCGGCGCTGTTTCTCGTTTGGGGGAATCGGACAGATGTATACCGGATGTACCGTCTTCTTGCGGGGGCGGTCTGTATCGCGGGGCTTGCCATCTTCGTTGTCACCGTGCTGGCGGCGCCCGATGCGGACGGCGGGCGGTATCAGGGATTGACCGGAAACCCGAACGCGCTCGGCTTCAGCGCGGTTGCGTCGCTTGCCGGCGCGCTGTATCTTTTGCTCACAGAGAAGGGCTGGCGGTTGATCCTGCCTGCCGTCTGTGCCGCGGGAAACTTCGGGCTGCTGCTGCTGTCGGAATCCCGTTCATCCTTGCTTTGCGCCTTTTGCGTGCTTTTCTGCGCGGGGGCGGTTCTGATCAGGGGGGGGCGGAAAAACGAGGCGGCAAAGCAGCGGGGCAGGCGCACAGCCGTGATTGCCGTTGCCCTGATCGTGGGGTTCCCCCTCGCGCAATTGGCGGTGCAAAATCCGGGGCTGATCCAATGGAATCCGCTTCCTGCGATCAGCGCTTCGCCGGCCGAACCCGCCGCTGTTTCCGAACCGGCTCCGGCTGTAAGTGTGCCCGGCTCCTCCGTCCTGTCGGGCAATCTTTCACAGAAAAATGATTCCGCCGTTTCAGATCTGACCGACCGCTTCCCGTCCAAGGGTGAATCCTTGAACGGCTTTTCTTCCGGGCGGATTGCCGGCTGGAAAGTCTTTCTCTCAAAGGTGACGCTGACCGGCGTCGATCCGACCTCGGAGCGGATTTATGTGGACGGCATATTCTTTCAGAGCGCGCACAACGCGCCTCTGGATATCGCGTATCGCTGCGGCGCTTTCGCGGGGGTTTTCTATCTTTTGATGCTGCTGGGCGCGTTCTTTTTTGCGCTGCGAAAGATCTTTTCCCGCGGGTGCTTTTCGCCGCATCTGCTCTTCCCGTGTATCGGGATCCTGAGCAGTTTTTTCATCTCCATGCTGGACGTACCGATTCTGCCTTTCGACTCGACCGGCACGTCGCTTTTCTTCCTGTCGCTTACGCCGCTTGTTTTCTTCACGAGGAGTGATACGCAGGGAGCGCCCACGGAAGAACGGGAGCAAACCGCATAATTTTTATCACAATTCTGATATACTTTTTGTTATGAAATCGAAACCGCTTCAGATTGCCATCATTATTGTCGTAGACTGCGCGATCGTCACTGTCGCCTCGCTTCTCCCGCTACTGCTTCGCTTCGGGATATTCTCGATCGATGAAGTCTATCTGCTGCGCGCGCTGGCGTGCCTGCCGTATGACATGATGATCACGGTGGCGGTCCTCGCGCTTTTCAAACTGTACAACCGCGTATGGACTTTCGCGGGGGGCTCCGAATTTTTCGACGCGTTCAAAGCGACGCTGATCATTGTGGCGATTTTCCTGCTGTACCGGATGATGTTCTCGGTTTTTATGCCGCGCAGCTGGTATCCGATGGTGTGGCTGACCCTCTTTGTCCTGATCGGCTGTTCGCGTCTTTCCGTACGCTTCATCAGGCAGATTCTGTGGCGGGGGTCGGAAGAAATAAATCTCCAAAAAACCCTGCTCGTGGGCGGCGGCGCGACGGCTTCGCTGCTGATCAACGAGCTCAAATACAATCCGATGGGCCTCAAGATCCTCTGCGTTGTCGACGATAACGCGCAGAAGCGAAATAAATATATCGGCGGGCTAAAGATCGAAGGGAACCGCTATGACATTCCGAGGCTTGCGAAAAAATATGATATCGACGAGATCATTATCGCGATTCCGTCGGCGGCGCCGGCCGAGATTCATGAGATCGTCGAAATCTGCAATCAAACCGGAGCGCGCCTGCGCATCCTGCCGCATTACGCGGAACAGATGAGCCGCGACCTCCCCGGAACGCTGCGCGACGTCAATCTGGAGGATCTGCTCGGCCGCAATCCCGCAAGGCTGGAGGATGAAGGCGTCCGCCAATTTATTGAAGGGAAAACAGTCCTGGTGACGGGCGGCGGCGGCAGCATCGGCTCCGAGCTTTGCCGCCAGATCGCGGCGAACGCGCCGGGCGCGTTGCTGATCCTGGATATTTATGAAAATACGGTGCATGACCTCTATATTGATCTGAACCGGGTCTATCCGAAGCTGCGGGTGGTCCCCATTATCGGCAGCGTGCGCGACGAGGCGCGGCTGCGCTGGATCTTTGAAACGTACCGGCCGGATATCGTCTACCACGCCGCCGCGCACAAGCACGTGCCGCTGCTTGAGAGTTCCCCTTGGGAAGCGGTCAAGAATAATTGCGGCGGGACGCTGACACTGGCGCGGCTCGCGGACGCCTATAACGTTTCGGATTTCATTCTCATTTCCACAGACAAAGCCGTCCGGCCCACGAGCGTGATGGGCGCCACCAAGCGCGTCTGCGAGATGGTGGTCCAGGCAATCAATCACCGTTCCGCGACCCGCTTTGTCTCCGTGCGCTTCGGAAATGTCCTTGGGAGCAGCGGATCTGTGATCCCGCTCTTTTTGCGGCAAATCGAAGCCGGGGGGCCGGTCACGGTGACGCATCGTGAAGTCACGCGTTTTTTCATGACGATACAGGAGGCCGTCTCGCTCGTATTGGACGCGGGGCTCTCGGACAGCGAAGGCGAACTGTTCCTGCTGGATATGGGCGAGTCGGTCCGCATCCTCGACCTCGCGCGCAATTTGATCGAACTCAAGGGGCTCGTGCCGGACAAAGATATCCGGATTGTCTTCACCGGGCTCAGGCCCGGAGAGAAGCTCTATGAGGAACTGCTCATAGGAGACGAGGATCAGCTTCCGACAAAGAACGAGCTTATCTTCGCCGCGAAGCCGGAAGAAACAGACGGCGAGGGCTTTTTAGATGAGGTGGAGGCGCTCATCGGCGCGGCGCAGACGAGCGACCCGGCTATCGCGGACCGGCTTTTCGCCCTCATCGGGGAAACGCGCCGGTAGGGGGCAAAAGCTGTGTATGCCGCCGGCCTCAAAAGATTTCTTGATGCCCTGTTTTCCTGTCTGTTGATCGCGGTTCTCAGTCCGCTGTTTCTTTTTATCGTACTGTGGATACGAAAGGATTCCCCGGGGAAAGTGTTTTTTTCGCAACGCCGGACCGGGAGAGGCGGAACGGAATTTCAGATCAAAAAATTTCGCACGATGCGCTCGGATGCGCCGCATGATATCCCGACGGCGGAACTTCGGGATCCGGACCTTTGGATCACGGGGAGCGGCGCTTTTCTTCGGCGCACAAGCCTCGATGAGCTGCCGCAGTTGTTCAATATCCTTCGGGGAGAGATGAGCTTCGTGGGTCCCAGGCCCGCGCTCTGGAACCAGGATGACCTTATTGCGCTGCGGAAGGAAAGCGGCGCGGACGCCGTGCGTCCGGGGCTCACGGGGCTTGCGCAGACGCACGGGCGCGACGAGCTTCCGGTACTGGTGAAGGCGGGACTTGACGCCGAATACGTGAAACAAATCACGTTTGCGGCGGATTTTCACATTCTGGCGGAAACGGTTTCCGGCGTCCTGGCGCAGCGCGGCGTGCGGGAAGGAAACCCGAATGAGTGATGCCAAAAAACGCGTGCTGATCGCGGGCGCGAACAGCTATGTGGCGCGGTCTTTTCAGAATTTATGTCGAGACCGGTTTGATTGCGAGGCCATTTCTGTCCGAAACAACGCCTGGCGCGATTTGGATTTGTCTTCCTATAACGCCGTTCTTTGGTGCGCCGCGATGGTGCATCAAAAACAGCGGAAAGAAGAACGGGAACGCTGGTTTGCCGTGAACCGGGATCTGCCGGCGGCTTTCGCGAAAACAGCTTCCGCCGCCGGCGTACGAAGGTTTGTCTTTCTCTCGACCATGGCGGTCTACGGGCAGGACGAGGGCGTGATTGACCCGAATCAGGCGCCGGCTCCGAAAGCAGGCGATTTTTACGCGCAGTCCAAATGGGAAGCGGAACAAAATCTCCGCGCTTTGGAAGACGGGCGGTTTTCCGTTGCCGTACTTCGGCCCCCGATAATCGCGGGGGAAGGCGCTCCGGGGAACAACAGGCGCTTGGAAAGATTGGTGCGCTTGCTTCCGTTTTTTCCCGATTATCCGAACGCGCGCAGCGTCTGCCCAATTGAAATCCTCTGTGAAATAATTGCGCAGATCATAGAGGCGGAAGGCGCGCCGCAGACCGGCAGCGGCGCCTCTATGTATCCGGTCGTATCTACTGCGGAGCTGGCGCGTGAAATCGCGGCAAGACAGGGCAGGGCCCTGCGGTTTACGCCGGCGTTCAACCCCTTGATCCGCCGCCTGATCCCGCGGTCAAAGGCGCTGCGCAAGCTTTTTGGAACCTTGTGCTACGCGGACCGACCATGTATAATCAATCTATGAATGACAAAGAGAATTTTATTCCTCTCTCCGTTCCAAATTTAAAAGGAAATGAAGCGAAATACGTTTTAGACGCGATTGAACAGGAATGGGTCTCGACGGGAGGGGCCTATATCGATCGCTTTGAGAAAGATTTTTCCGCTTATGCGAAGACAGCTTCCGCGGTTGCCTGTCAGAGCGGGACGGCCGCGCTGCATTTGATTTTGCTGGAATGCGGGGTGAAAAACGGGGATCTGGTGATCGCTCCCGCGCTGACCTTCATCGCGACGATCAATCCGGTTCGCTATGTCTCTGCCGATCCGGTCTTTATGGATTGCGACGATTCCCTGTGTATGGATCCGGAAAAATTGGAGCGGTATCTTTCCGAGGAGTGTGAACCGCGTGACGGCGTCCTGTACGATATCAGCTTGAATCGTCCCGTAAAAGCCGTTCTTGTGGCGCATATCTTCGGAAACGGCGCGGATATGGAGCGCATCTGTGAGATCGCTTCAAGGTATTCGCTTCCCGTCGTCGAGGATGCGGCCGAGTCCGTCGGCACGTTTTATTCCTCCGGAAAATATGCCGGGCATATGACCGGCACGATCGGTGATTTCGGTTTCTTCTCGTTTAACGGGAACAAGATCATCACGACCGGGGGCGGCGGCATGATCGTCGGGCAGGATGAGGGGCGGCTGGAACATATCCGTTTTCTGTCCACGCAGGCAAAGACGGATCCCCTGTACTATCTTCACGACGAAATCGGATACAATTATCGCATGACAAATCTTCAGGCCGCATTGGGGGTCGCGCAGCTCGAGCAACTCGAATCGTTCATCGAAATAAAAGAGCGGAATTACAGGGAGTATGGCGAAAAAGGCGTCCCCTTGCTTCCTTTCGGTTCCGATGTGCGCCCGAACTACTGGTTCTATAATTTCCTCTCCCGCGACCGCGACGCGTTGATCAGGCGGCTTGCGGAAAGCGGGATACAGTCGCGGCCGGTTTGGGGGTTGAATCATCTCCAGCGCCCGTATGCGGGATGCAGATCGTACCGCATTGAAAAAGCGGCCGGCTATCGGGAAGCCATCGTCAGTCTGCCGTGCAGTTCGGGCCTGGGCCTTGCGGATGTGGATCGCGTAGCCGATGCGGTCCTTTCGATTGAAAGGGAATCCGGGCGCTGAACACGATGCACGATTCTGACTACCCTTTTGCTTATTTTCTAATCAGGAATCTGCCTCGCGATATTTCCACGGATCGATCGGCCCGGGCCAAATTGTTCCTGATGACATTGGGAGACTGCGCGGAGGCCTTGTGGAGAATTCCGAATAATGAGGAGGAGCAGATCCGCCGGGATGATTTGGCGGCGGAAATGTCCGAGCTCATCGATACTTCGATGGGGTTTATCGAAGGCGATCAAAGCGCCGCGACAAAATTTCTGTATCACTATTGCGCGATCGGGTGGATGTGCGGCCCGAAACCGGACGAGCCCGACGCGGGAAATGCGCTCGCCGCGTATAAGGCTCTCGATACATTGGTTCGGTTTGCGTACTACCTGTACGTGGCGGAAAACCTGCCGAAATCAAACGCGGGGATGCGAAGAGCGAACGCGGAGTCGGCTGCGGCTTTGCGGCAGGGGTGGGGCGTGCAGACGAATTTCGAATGGGCCTTGATGCTGCGGACGATTTTGGAATTCTACCGGTTCGGGCTTTCCGAATTCTGGACTTCTGTGAAGGACATGTTTGATAAAAAAGAAAGCCGGATCCCTTTCGATCCGATCGGTATCCTGCAAAATATGGAGCGATTTCGCGTGCCGCCGGATGAAGCGGAGTACACGGGAATGTTTCATGAGATCGCAGGCCGATCCGACAACACCGAATTTTATATGATTTGGCGCGAATATCTGCGCTGCCGCGTTGCGGAGCAAATCCGGAAGACGCAGTTGGATATCCTGTCCTATATCCGGGGCGTCTGCGAACAAAACGGTCTCCCTTGTTTTTTGGCGTATGAAACTTTGTATGATGCGCTGTATCCGGGGAAGCTGGACAGAGTGCCGGTTCAGGCGACGATGATGGCGCCGGTTTCCACAATCGACGCGCTGGAGCGGTTGCTGTCCGCGGACAAAACCTGCCGATTTGAGCTGCTCTCCCGGCGTTTTGACGATCACTGCTGGTTCACGGGCCTGCGCGTGATTTCAAAAAATGTAAAAGCGGATATGAAGGCCGACCGCCCCTATTATTCCAGAAATCACGGCGTCTACGCGGAAATCATCCCGTATGTGCCTGTCCCGCCGCGCAAAGAGTTCAAAACAACGATTCGCTACCGGACAGCGCAGCTGACGGAATGGGAGATCCGGCAGCGGATAGCCGGACGAAGATATTTGACAAAGCTTCCGGAAAGGCTGTTTTCGGCGTCGTGCAGGCCTCGGTCGCTTCATGAGCTGGTCCGCAAAATGGACGCGCTGCGCACGATACCGGTTCAAAACGCCACGCAGACCCGGATAATGGGCTACCGGTTCAAACAGGACCATCGGGAGGTCATACCGGGTTCCTGGCTTGAAAAGGTTGACAGTATTGAGTATTTCGGAAACCATTATTCCGTGCCGGGTTCATCCGCGGAATTGTTGGCCCGCCTCTATCCGAGCGCCGACGCCGGCTTCGAAATATCCGGAGAACCCGGAAATCGCTTTGCGGATAACGGGCCGGACTCTCTGCTTGTGATCCCCAAAGAGACGAGGCTGATCGAAGGCTCGCTTCCAAAACGCGGCCCCCGGATAAAAAAGGTGATGCGATCCGGCCTCTCGCTTCTCAAGGAGGTTTCGCGTCCCGCAAGAAGAACGGCCGCGGACATGGCCACCAG
>Ga0123354_10009101_pt1 | contig 15161 bp, 8 predicted proteins | sample TergutLab28metaG_2_FD_97872 | JGI IMG/M metagenome (GOLD analysis project Ga0123354, IMG submission 97872) | Labiotermes labralis P4 segment gut microbial communities from Petit-Saut dam, French Guiana - Lab288 P4 | ecosystem: Host-associated > Arthropoda: Insects > Digestive system > Gut ...
CTCTTTTCTTCTCCCCCCCCCCCCCCCCCCCCCCCCCCCCGTCTTTGGCCGATGTGGTGTGGATCTTTGAGGTAATATCTGACACATTAAATAGTGACATCATCTACACTTCATTAATGACTTCTTCACAAAAATAAGATGGTGCAAATCTCTGCAGTAGAAATATGAGTACTCTCTGCTACTCCTTACTTTATATTTGGAGGTGTCTCGGTTTGTGAGACTGAGCAGGTTTGAGCTGTTGCTCTGTTCACATGATCTGAGGGCACTGTAAACAAAATGTCCAACAACCATTTTAATTCATGCCAAGTGTGAATGTATCCGAAACACAAAGTTTGATGTTGAGACTTTCTGCTACCAGAGACGAGCAGCTGTGGCACCGTGATTGTTAAGATGGCTTTTTTGGAACAGAAAAACAGACCAACTAAAAATAATGTAAGTACTCCTACGTGTTGGCCTGGATAATAAACTGTACAAGATACAGGGGGCATACATCAAAATTCTGGTTGCAGTTGTGACCTGATACGCGGTTTATTTGTCGAGCCTTGTTTTAAGAATGTGTTTACGTTCTAACCCTGAAAAAGTGCAGGTAAATCCACAAGGCCTCTGTTGTTAATGTAATGACCACAAGACAGCGAGGCTTTGATGCTGTTTGGCTGGTGCACAAACCAGAGCCACTTGTATAAGACTATGTCAACAATCAGAGATTCTACCTGTACGATGCCAGTATAGTTTTAACATTAATTAACTTCATTATCAATAATAGGAAATTTTTCAAACAATTTCATCTATATACTATATAAATACAGGGTGGGGCAAAATAACCTCCTTAAATTGTAAGGTGAATAACAAAAAAACTATTCGAGATACAAAAATTTTATTTTTGGATTCTGAAACTACAACATGGGAAGTTTTAAATCACATAGTCTTAAAAAGAATATCTTGCAAGTGGTGGCTATTGTTTGCATGCAAAGCGCCTGGGAGACTGCAAAATGGACCGTCTGACAGCCTCGATGTTCTCTGGTGTTCGAGAGGTCCGTGGTTGTCCTCATCTTTTTTCAGACACACTTCCCGTTTCCCTGAAGTTCTCAACCCACAACAGAATAGATTTTCGGTCCGGTACTTGGTCCCGAGGGGGGATTTGGTAGCGAGTATGGAACGCACGCTGCACCGCTACGATAGAGTGACTTTGCGAAAAGTAGGTTTCGACGGCAAATGTGCGTTGCCCGTTGGACCACACCATCTTTACGACTGCGGAGTGTTGTAACGGGAACTTCCCAACTACCTGCACCTTTCGAGCCCAACCCCACCCTTCTATGGCCTCCCCTCCCTTCACAATACCCTACTGAAAGTAGGGAGGGTATTTTGCCCCACCCTGTACAAGGAATAAGCATTATCTGAATGGACCAAATGCCAACTATCATGTTTTCTAAAAGAAATGGCAAGGCAAAATTTAAAACAGCCTTAAGAAAATACAAACATACATACTCCATTTATTCTGTAAATAAATTTTTTATGTGTAAAGATGATCAATAATAGTTTCGTAAAATGTTTGTAGTATTTTACACTGTAAATTTGTGTATGTGTATTTATGATTTGTTCCACATCCTTCTGTCTTTATGACACACATATAGATTCGTGGTGTGTATGTGTGACATTGAAGATGGTGGCGAATCAAAGTACTGTACAATAGGGAATTTCTTGTCACTAACTTTCATGGGCTGTAAATGGCGGAGACACACTCAGGACTTGCCTCTGGTCGTAATTGAGTTGTTGATATGCATGGAGCAGTGGACTAAATTCCTTATTACAGAACCCAAAGATTTATTCGGTCATCACAAAAGCCGATCATTGGATTCAGGCGATTTCACATCCTCTGTCTGTTTCACCAAGTTGTATTTTAATATAATGCTACAATTTTTGTCTGTGTCTCATGTACCATCTATTCTCTTTTCCAACTAAAATTTTTGTGTAGTCTTTGTAATTTCCTCTTATCGTACTACTCCCTTCTGTTGCATCCTGCACCATATAATATTAGGCAAAGAGTACAGATTATGAGGTTCCTTCCTCTTTATGTGATTTTCACTTTTGTTACAGCCTTACGAAATCAACCTCCAGCTGACAGGACTCGTTTCTCGCCTGGCCATGTTACCTCACCCATATCTGCATGAATACCTCTTAAATCCCATACTGCCATTGCATAGTGAAGCCGCCTCCTTGTTTTCAGTGCTTGAGGTAGTAGCACAGGAGCTGGTGAGCCAGGTCCCTGCAATGAAAAACTACAGACGTCTGCTGTGTAGCACAAGACAGAAATTGTTGGGTGATGGAAGTGACATGCAGTAAGTAGTACTGTCTATACCTGCAGCTTCCACTAAGGTTTCAAGGCCTCCTACTACTCCTTCTCCTCCTCCTCCCCCCCCCCAACCAAAGGGGAGGGGGGAGTGATGGAGGTTTTGATGCTGTTTTGCCAGACAGTTGTTCCTTGCATTTCAAGACAATGTAGTGGTCTCATTTTCAGGAGTTCAGATTTCCAAAATAAATTCTTCTTGGAATTTCTTTCTTCGTGGACATATTGACCCTTGAATGTTAGACCATTGTGTTGTGTCAGATCACTGGGAAGTGATTACCCAGTAATGTTTGGTATCTCAAAAGAACCACAACCACAGTTAGATCATTTGGTAATTATTTTAATTTCACATTAAAAACTGAAGGTACATGAATTACATAGTATTTTGAATTTGGCAGTGATACCGAGTTCTTGTTTGTACCGTTTCAAGTCCTAATACTAGGTGTAACTTGTTGGTTTACTTGTTTAGAGAGGAAAGCAGTAGTCTGCTAGAAAGCATGGTGGTTCTGGAAGAATTCTGTAAGGAGCTGGCAGCCATTGCCTTTGTCAAGTACCATCATTCGTCCTGAAGATGGCAGTGCCTCCCTGACCATCTGCAGTAATAGCATCTGGTCAACAAGGGAAGAAACTTAAGGATTTCAGTCTGGAAAAATGAACGGGCATTCCACAGATAACTAGTCAATTGTTCTTGATAGTCTGGAGTCATCATTTAAATGAGTTCAGTTCTTAAACATTGCCTTAAGAAGTACCAGCCATATATTCTGAATCATTATGGCAGTAAAGTGAGTATAAAATACAAAATGTACCTTTCGTGTATTTTATCTTTTTACATTTTGCCAGTAGCAGATGTAGCACTAGCTGAAAGCATTTTTTGACTGGTTGTAATCAGAAAACGGTGACAGTCCATTGAGTACACTTTCACCCATCTTTATACACGATCTGCTTGCAGCAGTACATGGCATGAAGTTCCTGACAGCCTGAGACAGTGGTAAATATGAAGGAGTTTTGGCGTAATGTTCCCTGGTGAAGAGAAAACATGGAAGTATTAATTGAGTTGCTTATTCTGGTCCCTTAAATTAAGCAAAATCCGTTACACATTTTGATCACTGTCAGGCTTCAGCTGACTTACGTGGCATTTTCCTCATAATTATCCTGAATTGGGATTAGCCAGGTGAACAGTACTATGTTTCAACAGTCTAATGATAATGATGGAGTTTCGACTATTTTGGAGCTTAGGGGACATTTTGTAGCTTAACAAAATGGGCATCACATTGTTGTGAAGCATCAGGCACCAATTACTGAAGCTGCACTGTTCCCACTAAATTCAAACGAGATGGTGCAGTGTTCCTGATTTTAGTAGCATTTGTGTGCTGGGTTCCTTTATATTTTCATGCAAGCCTCCTGTTGGCAATTCTTAGATTATCAAAGTTCCTGGGATTCAGATTCCAGTACGCCTCAAATGCGGCGTTCCACAGGGAGAAAAATATTGCCCCCCCCCCCAAACACTTTTCAGGCTGCTTGCAATTTAATGCCTCCAGTGGGGAAGAAAGTGACGACCTGAGAAGAACCAATCGAAAAGAACCAAGATTGCTTGGTTTCTCCTTTTGTATCATACTTGCAACAGCAACAAAACAAAAGGAAGAGATGGAGGGTTTGTGGAAAGGAACTCCGCTGGCATGTTTTGAGCTGACATCTCTGTCTGGCACAGACCACAACCCTTAAAGTGTTGAAGGATTTAAAGTCTCATTTCAGCCAGTAGTTGATGTAAGTAGTTTTTTTTTTTTTTAGAGTTTCTCTTGGCTTCCCAGATGTTCCAGTAGGGAGGAATCATGAAAATACTTTGAGCAGTATCACTTGCAAGGAGAAAAGAATATTCTTGGTGAAACAGTACATTTCCAGGATTCAGTCTGTAAGTACAGATTCACATGAAATAAGAAACAAACTGTTTTCGTTTCTTCAAAGTTATTAAACCTTGATCGCAGCATGAGTTCTGCACCTTGGTAAAAGCTGCACATGACAGTATTTGAAGGCATTCAAAGTTACTGTCTTTGATTTGGTGGTTACTTTCTTTTTGATGTCCTTATGTCTCTGAATCATCATCGTCTAAGTTAAGGTCTTAAAACAGGAACTTGGGAAAAAGAATGTTTGCTGATGCAAGATCAGATAAATAACCTGGGTGGCTGAACACCACCACACTGCTTCCCTGCATGTCAGAATGAGCTGATCCATGAGATTGTACAAAACACATTCTGGGCAGATCTTCCTTTCTCCCAGTTCTTAAAGAGTCTGATGAATCCCATTTAATATACACTTGATCTGCCATCATTCCATACACAGTTTTGGACATTTCATTTGCTTCTGTAGCATTTTTCTGAGTTGGTAACAAAATTCGATGCTCACTTCATAAGAAAACACAGCATGTGTGTAGGGCTGCTGTGGATGAACTGATTGGACTAGAACTTTCTTTTCCCTGGTTTCTGGCAGTCGTGCCATGAACTGACAGAGACTGACTAATATTGGGTGGTGCTTCATACCATACTTGCACAATAATATCAGTCCCAGTGCTGTGTTGTGTGACCACATGGATCTGTATAGCTTCTCTCACATAGGAACACTGGACATCTTTAACATCTTGAAACTGCTTCTGTCTTCAGAAGATCCTGCCCCTGGTGTTTTGCTAAAGAGTTATATACAAGGAGTAAAGCTTGCAGCAGGGCAATAATTGTACTTTACTTCTTGGTGGAAATCAGGCTTGGGATATTACTGTCGGATGCCCGGGAGACTGCAGAATTTCGTCAATGCACACAACACTAGTCCTTGTTCTGCCAGAAATTTAAGAATGGCCACTGTTATTTGCTGGTTATTTTGCCAGTACTTCACATGATTCTTGAATTGATGGGCCATATGCTTATTAATGCAGTGTTTCTTCAAAGGAAATTGATGCATTTTATTACTGTGTGAGGTTTAAGACATATTTTTCTCTTTGTTAGCCAGTATTGGCCACTGCTCATGTGGAGAAAGTGTGACAGTGAAAAGGAAGCTTGCATGCAAAACAATAAACACTTCCACTTTTCAGTGAAAATGAGACAGAATAGTGTAGTCAGTGTAGTGAGTAGGCCACAGGTTGCACAAATCCTAGTTGCCAGGTAACCATGGCAACTAAATTTTGCATGGTGGCACCTGACATTGGTGGGTCTTCAGTATAGATCTTGCTTATCACCCTTCTGGTGCCTAGAATTTTTCAGTGACTTAGATTTTTGAAATGATTGTGCACCCCTGGAATAGGCTACAGTTTAGATAGTGCAGGATTCAAATCCCAAGAGGGACGGGAGATTTTTCTTTTCTCCTGAACGTCCAGTATGAGTTTGGGATCCACCCAGCGCTGTGTTCGGTTGGTTCTGGAGTTTTTCCTGGAGATACAGCTGCCAGGGCATGAAGGTGACCACTCAAACTCCATCTAGTGCTAGGATTAACAATGAGTGAAGCTGTGCAACTACTCCCTCGTGTATGCCTTCATAGCATGGATGTGGACAGCTGTACCTTCTTGCCTTGTTTATGAAACTGGAAACCACTGATATAATATGTTTTCTTCATTAGTAACTTTCATCTCAGACAACCATAAGAAATGTACTGAGTATTTGAATGGTGTTTGGTAGAGAGGTAGTTTCCAAGATCTCTGTTTTGAAAGTAATGTTGTCCTCCCTTGAACATTCTATCACAAATACATTTGTCTTTATGTATGCTGACAACCATATATTTTTACTTTTTGCCAGTGGATGCTGACTCTTCTCTTTCAGGACTTCTCTCTTCATCCATCAGGTAACATCTTGTTTGCCAGTTCTCCACATTAGGCTCTTCCTTTTGACTTTGTAATCATGGGAAATTGCATGTTCTTGTTCTGTATGTTTGTGTTTGCAAGCTGTTAATTATGCTTTCAACAACCTGGATTTTTTAAATTGAACTTACATCATGCTATTGCTACAGGTCTGGTTTACCTGTTTCTTCTCTCCCCACCATTACTGCTGAGAATTAATTCATTTACAGTTTTTATGGCTGGCACTTCTAAGTTTTAGAAAGTATGATTATATCACATGTATAGAGAATTTGATATCTATAAAAATTTTGGGGTTGTTAATTAAATGGAGACTTATGACAATGATATACGCACCTAATTGTACATCCTGATGTGTAAACATACGTTTTAATTACTTGTGCTTGGATAGGCCAGTTAAATTGTTTAAGTCTGTCGTGTATTTTTGGCGTGTTGCGTAATTACTGTACTTAAGTTATGTCCAGTATACTGCACGATGTAACAGTTACTTCTTGTGAGTTTAACTTGTGAGATCAGTATTATATTTTCTTGAAGTTAGATATATTTTGTTTATCAATATTAGTCTTAAAAATAGTAATTGCTGACCTGAAAAGTCTCGCATTATGAATGCTGAGGTTTCGGTACACTGAAGCCCTCAGTGGAGTGTTGAACTTACATACAGGATGTAACTGGATAATTTATAAAAACTTTCAGAGGTAGTGGGGTCAACAGGGGGCAATTTGAGTCGGGGAACATACAGTGAAAAATGCCTCCATATTGAAATTGGTTTTGGTACAGCAGCTGGGAGGCAGGCAGCCTGACTTCAGAGATCAGCTGTTTTTTTTTTTTTGAATCATTTTCAGAAATTCTTATTGGTTGTACATTGTGTATAGAATTTTTAAAGGTATTATTTTCGATTATTTAACAAAGTATGTTCAGAGTGATAGACACTGACCACATTACAGGCAGTGTAGCAGTGCCAAGGTAGCTGGTGTGTTCTGGACAGTTGACATGCTGCTGGAATTTGAGCAAACAGGTCCTGTTCAGTTCCACAGGGATATCGTAAATGAGTCTCACAGGGTGACCTCAAAGTCACAGTACCAGTGCTGATTTGGTACAGAAGAGACGTTTCTGACCCTGTGTTTCTGGTCTCAAATTACTCCACCTACAACCTGTGAAAGTTTGTAGGAACTATTCAGTTACACTCTGCCAAAGTCCTTGAACTCTTTGACCACTTTTGAAACTAGGAATTAGTAGAAGGCTTACTTACTCATCATGTGTTACCACTCACTTTGAACATTTAGTTTAGATGCTTTTCTTCTTTGTTGACAGTTGCGGTTTTTAAAGAGACTGTCATATACAGTAATTTAACAGTCTGTGGTTTCAGGTGCTTTAGAAAATCAGGATTTGTATGACTTCTTTTTGTTATCTCTTCATGCTGTATGTTGTGTTACTGCAGTGGTATATGCACAATAGAAGTGTCCAAGCAGTGCAATTGTTAAATACTCGCGACATTACCCCAAGTTAAATATGACTGTCAGCCTTGTAGTGTCAGGCAGTTTAAAATCCAGTTCCCATACAATAAAACTTATGATTATTGATTTCCTTTTGATATCTAGTCAGCAGTACTCTTTCCTTCCTTTGTATATTTGTAAAAGATAGCCATATATTCCAGCACATACAGTTTTGTTGTGTTCAGTATTACGTTTTGTTGAAGTTAAATATATTTTATTGTTGTTGATAATATTGCAACTGCAGTTGTAAGTTATGTAAAATAAATGTGTACCTGCTGTGAAGAATGCATTTGCTACAGAACAGTGCTTTGCGCTTTGAAAAGTGAAACTCACAACACAAAATGAATTGCAGTGAGTCACTATTGTCTTGTTATTATTAAAGGTTGTCTTAAGCAGGAATCTGTTGTTGTGATATCTGTTTATAAAGTTTCATTATGTAAATTTAGGGTAAGAGAAAGCTGCTCAGATACCAGAGTTGCAGAATTATTCCAGTTTTGTAAGTTACAACTGTTGATAATGGGGATTCATATCCTTCAGTACAGTATTAATGCACCCTGGAATGGACTTGTATTTTTGTGTGATGGAATACTTGCACGTTAATACTAAGTGTATATGCAGGTCCACATAATCTTGTAGAAGGAGGTTGTATGAAGTTTATGAAAGTAATACCTGTAAAACTATCGTATCATAACCAATTAAATGCACGTTGGTAGTGTGTAATTTTATAGTTAAAACAATACATCTCCAACTTGTTTTGATCTTTCATAGATCATCATTATGTAGTAAAATTTCTAAAATTACATTAATACACTGCAGTAAGCATATCTTGAACAGTGTACAGAAGTCCCATGCCAACTATTGTTCCATTTTGTCTCCAAGATGCTGAACAATCGGAGTTCCATGTAACTATGTGGTTACATCTACTTTGCGTGAGATCATCTGCATTCCACATGCTATACTTCTGTATGCTGTTCAAAATACCAAATCTTACTACAGTATACTAGTATAAATTTAGAAATTGTAGTGTCCTTCATGTTGTATACTGAGTGATTGAGGTATGATCTCCTGGCTGATCTATGAAAGATCGAAACATGTTGGAGATGTAATGTTTTGACCATAATATGACACATTAACATTAAGCATTTGGTTGGTTATAATACAGTAGTTTATCAAATAGTGCAGGGATTGATGATGATGAACCCCGTAAAGTATGGAATAGTGTTGAAAGTAAATGAACATGAATTTTAATTCCAGTTTAATCATGTAGAGGAGGAGATAAGTCAGGTTTATCCTAATAATCACATACTGTATTAATTAATTAATTTGTAGAATATACTTGGCAATACCCCATAAATGGGTCAGAAAGTGGAAAGAAAAATATAATTTGTACTTGCTTACAGAGAGGTCAAGGTATCTCTGTTCATATGTATTACCCCCCTGAAGGTCAGTTTTGGACCTTGGCAGTAAATGAAGGTAAATGTTCACTCACCCTGTGCTGATACATCAACCATCAAGGTGTCTGAGCTCATGCATATGAGTTCCAAAATATACTGGTATGGCCAGAATGGTTCTTGGCATGATTCAATAAATGAACATTAGTATATGCCTCCAAAACAGTTAAAAGTGTTAATCACTCCACTGATAAATGTTAGTAGTTTTTGTAGTTTGTTATGTGCTCTTGTAATATTACTTTGCTCCTTGTTCTTCAACCATGAGAGTGTAATTGTTTGACCCAGAATGATATATGATGGGGCACTTCATGTTGTTCTGTAACATTCTTCACAACACCAGATTTACATCAGGTTTGTTTGGTTTTTAATAAGTGGATTTTCACAGTTAAGTTCCTCCACTGAAATTCATTTTTTCATAGTTCTATATTTATAGTGTTCTTTTTGTGATAATTTATGAAATGGAATCAGAAATGTTGTAAATTATGTTCTTTGCTTGTAACAGATCCACACTGTACAGAATATTGTGAATTGCAAACTGTACATGTGGAGACATGTCAGATGTTAGAACACAGCAGTAATGGAAATGAGGACAAGTTTTCGTAGTGTTCAGCTGCTTGGTTGTAATGTCAGTTGCATCACATCGTAACGTACATAACAGAAATGCTATGTACAAAAAACGTACCGATACTCGTGTCTTAAGAAGCTCTTTGCCTTATAATTTACACAGTACTTGAGATCACATCTGACCATATCTTGAAAGTTAGACTACAGTAGAAATTATAAGAAAAGTTGTGCAATTTATTTTCCACCAGTTTTATTATACGGTTGCATAAGGATGGTTCATTGCATTCAAGCACAAGAAATAAAATCCATGAATTTGTTTTTCACATTTGCATTTCCTTTAAGCATGAGTATAAATACAGGACCAGGAAAAGTGAGTGAAGAAAGACTTGGTATTCTCTCCTCCCCGCCTCCTGGTGCCATAAAATGGCAGCAGTGACTTGTGTATTGCCACTGACAGTAGCAGAAAACAAAATACTACTGCTCCAAGTTAATTTATGTTGTGCACTTTACATAGATGAAACATCAGAAACAGAAAGGTATCCTGAGTGTGTAAAGCTAGTCTTTGTTTAGATATGAGAGCATTGTTTTTCAATAGGCTTGCTTTTGTTATATCTTTAGTGTCAATTAAGACTTCTATCACTTCTTCCAATTTGATGTATGTTACGACAATTCTGATTTGAATTTTAAGTAAATACATATTGCCAGTACTTCTTTTTCTAGACCATTGTCAGTTATGCAGTACTGCAGTCAGCATCTAATATGACAATAAATACAGTACAGCACACCTAAACTGTGCCAGTATTTAAAACACCTCATAACTGATATATGTACAGTAGTAAATTCAGTAAGGTCATATTCTGCATGTGTCAAATGCTGGATGGAAGATGGGGATTTTAATGGGTCAGCACATTGGCTATTGATCAGGTTTCAGAGAAGCTGATGGGTCAGTTATGTGGGAGTACTGTACCATATTCTGTTGGAATTGGCATACTGTTCAGACTGCTCAGGCTGATTCAAACATGTTGAAACGAAACCTAAAGTAAAGTATGTATAGGTATAAACTTGTTGGATAAGCTGCACATTTGCAGGGGTCCAAAACAAGGAATTGCCTCTTTGCCATTGCATCTGAACTTTTATATGCCCTGAGGAATGTTCTAGAGTATCTGGATGGACTGGTATTGCATGGGATCACTGACTTCTGATCAGTGCTATGTATGGCACTGTACTGGATTAAAACAGAACCATAAAGGGAAACAAGGAGGCTTGGCAAGAAGTTAACACAGAATACACCAACAATATATATATATTTCATCACCAGAATGCAAGACAAAATACAGAGCTAATAAAACCTTTGACAATATATCAGAAGTTCACATATGTGGAAACTACAAATCAAATTTGCATTAAGCGCGTATTAATTTCTGGGTATGCAGAATGGACTTGAGATCAGTCCATGATGTAACTTTGCAGGATGGACTGTTTCATATAGCCAAAAATAATGGTTATGCTGATGGAAATTTTGTATACAGGACATACAATACTTTTACAGTCAATTCCTTCAAATCTGAAAGTATAATTTTCTTGCGTTAACAACAGTGCAAAGATATCAGTCTAAATATCATGTTCAGATCACATCTGTGACCATTATACTCTCATCCTCTTGAATATTTCTCACAAGTTCCTTTCCAATAATGTCCCCATATTTCTCAGCTGGATATCCCTTGGGTTCGGCTACCTTCACTTTAACACTGTCTGCTGTAATGTGCTCTCCTGCGGATAAATGCCGTGCTGCCACAAGAGTTTTGCCAAGCTTTTTGTAACATGGCTCTTCACTGGGCTGGAACTGTTTGACAGGAGATCCTAGTGCAGCTTCGACGGTGCGAATCTGATGCACAAGATCATGGAACTCAGTTGGAGTTAGGGAACAAGCATGGTCACTGCCCTTCCAAGATTTATTTGGAGTGATGTGTCTTTCCAACACCTATGAAGTGTAAGAAGGTCATGTTAATGTATAGTGCTTGCTTGCAAAAATGATCCACAGCTGATATGATGGTCTCAAACTGCTGAGGAAGTAGTGTTACCATGTCCCCACCCTTCAGAATGTAGTCTCAGCTTGTATTTGCATTACCAGTAATATAATCACAGTGTTTCAGTTGCTGTAATCTCAACAAGTTATGGCTGCTAGAGTGCAGGTAGTGTGCGCGCACGCTTGAAATATGTATTCAGTTTAATGAATGTTCATGTGCAGTGGTTTTTCCAGGTATGTGTCATGGAAAAAAAGTCTTTGCCAAACTGGAAACCTTAAAAAAAATCGTTAACAGCTGCTGGGTCTTCAGAATGAATATTAGCAGCTTAGCTGACATGGCAAGAAAACCTGAACAGGGTTAAATTTGTACTGAAACTGTCCTCCAAGTAGTGAAGGAAGGAGCCAGTATCGCAGGTGGTCTCAAGAATCTGCAGCCAGTGGATTTCTTAATACAGAGCTAATTTTCTCAGATTACGCTTGTTTGACATAAAGTGGGAATGTAAACACATTTTAGCAGGCTGATCAGCATGTCTGTTTTCTTCGATATTTTGCGAGTTCCTAGTGGGTGCATTGCATCCATTTGCATTCCCCTGGCTATGGGCCTAATGTGAAGTTTCCACCATCTGGTAGTGACCATGTGATTGAGCACCAAGCACTAACAGGAATTGTCACTTAGATCATTCAAAAAAGAGTATCTCTCTCTCTCCCATCATTTTGAGTGACGTTGGTTGTGTGTGTGGTTTGATATACTACTGAAACTCTGTTTTTTCTCTATGAGTCATATGTTGAATTTATTTCCATTAGAGCAGGCTGTCTCACCCTGTAGTGCACAGACAACATGTTGCCTGCAATACAGTGTTACGTTGCCTGTGGAGACATTTGAAAAGAGAAAATGTCTTTTAACCCCTTCACTTGCATAGCCGAGATAGAAGACTGAAGCATTTTTCAGAACTTACAAGTCATTTATTGATGGAGACATGCATTACATTATTATTTCAGTTTATAAAAACTGCTCAAAATTTTAATTGCATTTTGCAATAAATTTTTCCACTATTAACATATTTTATTGCACATGATATACAGAAAACTGTGCAGGCAAAATTATACATCTAATTATATGTATACTTCTTCATTCACCAAACTGTATACTGAATTTCATGTTGTCCAGGTGCAGACAAAATGTTGCCACAGTTGCCCGCATCACAAAAGAGGTTGAGCAGCCCTGCAGTAGAGTGTTGAAAATTTTGCCACGTATTTCCCATGATCACTCTTCCAGCCAAAGAGTAAAAAGGTAAAGCAGTCCCATTACAGGCCCAGAGGGTTCCAGAAAGTTAAGGATCCCAGATTTCGTGACAACGGCACAGGATGGTGGTAGGTTGTCAGCCTTACGCACCGGCCACCTTTACTCCTGGTACTCATTTCTGTTAGAGGCTGAGTCGACCCCAGGGCCATAGTGCGATTGGAAGGATTTTATGTCAATGAAAAATCCACTGACACCAGCTGGGATCGAACTAGCGACCTTCCGATTTGTAGCACAGCACCTTAACCCCAGCCAAAGAGTAAGTTCAGTTTTGTGGCCAGTATATTTGCCCAGTCTTACCCCATGGGGTAGTTTAAAGGATGATGTCTGCAGAATGAACCCCCACATGAACAAGGAGTCAAAGGAAAAGATATGAAGAGCAATCTTGGAAGTACATTGGAAGGGACTTCGTCAGGTAAATTAATAATATAGGTACGCCTATGTTGTAATTTTACGGACCTATACTTGACTCATACTGGGAAAATCTTGTACAGCCCTGTGGTGTGTCAGTTCCTGCTGCGAGCTAGAAATTCAGCTTCTCAGGAGATACCTTTCTTGGACACAGTAATGAACACCTGCTTTCCTTAAATATGTGGAATTTCATGACTACTTAACTAGCTATGAACTTTCAAGTAAGACCACCATGAAGTTAGGCTAGCGATGCACTGGCAACCTCCCAGGAGTATCCTGTCTTACCTGTGCTCCCATTGCCACTGCAGCCAAAGATATAGCAGTACCCAACTCATGACCAGAATAACCAATAGGAATATCAGGAAACTCTCGTTTGTATGTCTCTATTACACGGAGGTTGATGTCATGTGCAGGGGTAGGGTATGCTGACACACAATGCAGCAAGCAGAATTGCGATTTTGCAGCTGTTAGTAGGTTGTATATTGAACGTACTGTATCCATGTTCTGCATACCTATGGGAGAAATTGGTAGGGTCAAGGTCATTAATGACAAAGATAACACTTAACAGAGGAGCTAGTAAAAGCAAAAGGTAAGGTCCTGCATACCATGAAGGCATATGGGGCAGCGATAGATTCACTTATTCTTAACTCTGGTAGGAGAGTGCGTGAGTGCAGGAGATAGTAGAAATTAGAACTGTTAATGACACAGGCAAGCAGCAGTATCTCATGATGGAAGTTTGGTGGGTTTATCAATTTTTTTAAACAATCCCACTGAACCTAATAATGTGTCAGACTGGACTTCATTTAACAAAAATAATTACAAGCACATCAAATCATATTACAGGGTGCAAAGTCCATGTATTGGTGATCCAAACCTTGCATAAGAAATTCATGCTGTACACGTGTGCACACACACACACATACAAGCTGCAGTTTTATTGAAAAATCTACAATTTCAGTTGTATTCCTTTCCTTCTTCCCTTCTTTCTTAATTACACCTGCTGCCTGTTGAAGTATTCAGCACATACTGTTAATGGGCAGGTTTTGGTATTTTTCATTTGTAAGAAGAAAATCTTTTCCCAGCTCAGTTATAGAAAAAAAAAAATTGGTGTTATACTGAGGCTATTTCATGTTAAAATATAGCTTTTCATTCAGTTTCTTTTTGTTGATTATTGTTAATTTACACTGTTTTTCTTGCTGTATGTTCAGGACCACAGAAATTTTTCAAGATACAATTTTTCATGCTTAATTCAGTTTCCTCATTAGAGCCGTTTTCACGTATCCAATGCAGAGGTTGTGAAGCTTGAGTTAAACATTTGAATTGGAAGGATATTAAGTGACTGCAGTAGTGTCCTGGCATATGCCTGGAGAAATGAACGATAAATTCACAAGACAGAAGACTGGAACAAGTTTTGTCTTGAATGTAAGTATGGTATGTCCGATCTTAACAAGGTTTGGTACAGTAGAGTAGAGTAGGGTGGTAAATGCAGTAACCCTTGCACCTTGACTGGTCCCATCTTTTGTGCAGCCCTTTGATTAACCTTTAGACGCCTAATGTCAACTATAGTGGTCGTACCGCACCGCTAACCTCTAAAGTTGCATTTTATATATTTATACGACAAATATAGGTACTGAATATTTTAAACATGGTATATACTCTCCGTTTTTTTCTCTTCAAAATGCAGTTTGTTTCATAATTCTAACATATTTGGTTCCTGTATTATTCACATTTTATATACAG
>Ga0123354_10009103_pt1 | contig 15159 bp, 13 predicted proteins | sample TergutLab28metaG_2_FD_97872 | JGI IMG/M metagenome (GOLD analysis project Ga0123354, IMG submission 97872) | Labiotermes labralis P4 segment gut microbial communities from Petit-Saut dam, French Guiana - Lab288 P4 | ecosystem: Host-associated > Arthropoda: Insects > Digestive system > Gut ...
ATTTTAATATTAAAAATTATGCGGATAATATAGTGATTTTATTATCTTTGCAATGTTTTGATGAGGAGATTATTTATCGGATTATCTTGATAATACGTTAGCTACCAAAGGTTTAGTTCAACACGCGGTTTGGCGCAACGGCGGCAGTGACCCCGCATAACTTGTAGTGCGAACTTGAACGGTAGTGCCCCGCATAAACGGTAGTGGAAGCCGCCGCTGCGCCAAGCCGCCTCTCCGTAATATCGTCTTGTTCTTCTCAGATCAAGACAAGAGAATATTTTGTTCGTCCCTGCGAATTTGTCTGCAACTACCCGTTCAACGACACTACTAAATGGGCAATTACTTGCCGTGTATGGGGATTACTGAAATATTATCAGCCAAATGTTGCCGCCGGTAAAGTTGATTGGGATAAAGTTTTATTGGACAAATTAGACGATATTAATAATTCTTCTACTCCGGAAATGGTCAATGCTGAACTCAAAAAAATGCTTGATTTGGCTGGAAAGTATAACGATGAAAAGACTTCTGATTGGAATGATTCTTTAAATATGAATATCAATTTATGCTGGCTGGATCACTCGTTTTTGGATGAATCCATAAAAAGCGAATTGAAAAAGATAGCTTCATTACCGGTAAAATATCCGTCGTATTATGGACTGGACGTCGATTCGGTTAGCCACACATTTATACCACAACATGAAAAAGTATATGATAATATCAATATTCCCGCTTCATTTGAATATCGTTTATTAGCCCTATTCAGATATTGGAATGCGATTTATTATTTTTTCCCTCACAAATATCTAATGGACAAATCATGGGATGAGACATTAACTGAATCTATTTTCCCATTTATTGATGCGGCTAATGAACAATTTTATCAGATTGCATTTTTGAAATTGGCAGCATCTCTTAATGACGGTCATGCCTATATCAATTTTACCAATTATTATCCTCCTGAAAGTAAGGATATAATTGAAAATGTGGAAGGAAAAACAATTGTTAAAATTGATGCTGGAGAACTAAAGAAAGGTGATAGAATAGATTCTATTAGGAAACTAAATATCAATCAGATCAGGGACAGTTTATCCGTATTAATTTCAGCTTCAACACGAAGCAACAAAGAATACCGCATCAACTGTTATGTGGCGGAAATGATATTCTTTCATGAAACAGATCTTTCGGTATTAAGAGATGGCAAAGAACTTGTAATTCATACGCAACCTGTTAGTTTCAAAAAGAGTACTTTGACTTGTCCTTATAAGGATATTTCCGATGATATAGGGTATGTCGATTTATCGGTATTAACAACGGATCAAATTGATTTAATGTTTCAATTCTTTTCGTATAAGAAATGTATCGTTTTCGACTTGCGAAAAACGGGACCATATAACTTTGATCGTGGATTATTGTACTGTTATTTGTCCTATAAAAAAATTATCCGATTTCCCGAAATGGTTTTTGGGAATTTAGAGCATCCGGGAGCTTTCCTATGGAAACAAAATACGTACATGTATGCTCAAAATGGATGTCACCACTTCAATAGGAAAATTGTTTTTTTAGTTAATGAGTCTGTGCAAAGTTCTTTAGAAACTATTGCCTGGCTGGTACGTAATAATTTTCATGCAACCTTGATTGGACGTCCGACATCAGGCTCATTTGGTGAGGTTGTGTGGATTCCTCTTCCCGGAAACAAACGCGCAGCTTTTTCCGGATTTGGCTTTTTTTCTCTTGATAAAACCCAATTACAACGAAAAGGCATTATCCCGGATATAGAAGCTTATCCCACCATAGAGTCTATAAAGGATGGAAAAGACGAAATTTTAGACGCGGCGATTAAGTACTTAAACAATCATTAATTTTTATGAAATAATAATCTATGATGAGAAAACCAACATATATATTCCTTTTGTTTTTGAGTATTTCTGCCCGCGCTCAATTGCCGGAAACAGGTTTATTATGGAAAATTTCGGGAAACGAACTCAAACAGCCGCCTTATTTGTTCGGCACCTTTTACGGAACTTATGGAATCGGTGCGGAATTTCTTGACAGCATTTCCGGATTTTACGATGCCTTCAACACTGTAACTCAATTTGTAGGTGAATCGGGTTTTTCAACAAATTTTAAGGTGTTAAATGAATATTTAGGAAAATACTATGGACAAAGGAAAATGCCTGCTGATACGACATACAAAGATTTACTGAACGAAACCGATTATGATTATTTGGATTTGACCGTTCGGGTATCAGCGAGAATATTTATGGAAGATGCAAATAAAATCTGTCCGAGTTATTTGTGGTTTATTATTTCACAGGCTAAACAAAGTGATTATATGCAACAGGTTTATAATGTTTCCCAAAAAGAAACGATGGACTTTTATCTGCTAAAAGCAGCTCAAGGAAAGGGATGTATAGTTGAAGATTTGGATTCTCCTGAAATATTATTAATATCTTTTGAATTGTTATCTGGAAAAACACCCTTGCCGCAGTCGCTGCAAGAAAGCGCAGATACTTTGATTCATAACATTAAAAGAATAGATTCTTTATTGAACCCGAAACGTGCTAATCATAAACTTTTAAGAAGTACTAAAAATTTTGAAGATGCGTATAAACGTCAAGATTTGTCAGGATTAGAGAGATATAAAAAAGAGCAACTATATATAATAAAGGGAGATAGCAGTTTGTCAAATGTTAATATCGATCAGAATATGTCTTATCTACTGAAAGAACGCAACCTCTCATGGCTGGAAAAAATTCCTGAACTAATCTCAAATCAGTCTACAATGATTGCCGTTGGAGCGCTTCATTTATGTGGCAAAGACGGATTAATTAATTTGCTGCGTGAAAAAGGTTATATCTTGGAAGTCGTGAAATAATTATAAACAAATGTATCAAGCATTTAATCATTTTGTACTTCGCACGCCTTTGTTTCCATTCAATATGTTTGAGGAAATATCTCACAATAATGAAAAATTTACGGAAATACTGAAAAATGACGACTTTCAGGAAGCGATTTTTATTGCTTCTCCGGTATTATATAAGGAACTTCTAAAATATTTGGAAGGAAATTTGGAAGGAAAATTGACTGATAAAAAAGAACAAGAACAACTGTTAAGTGCATTGGAACGATATTTTAGCCGGATGTCTACTCGATGCACGCCTTTTGGACTTTTTGCTGCCTGTTCCTGCGGAGAAATAGGAAATACGACTAATATCCGATTAGAAGAAACAGTACAAAAGACAACACGTTTGGATATGTACTATTTATGTGAACTGTCCCAGTTTCTATCGCAAATACCCGAAATCCGAAAGAAGATAAAATATTACCCAAACACCAGCCTTTACTCTAAGGGAAAAAAGTATCGATATATTGAGTATAAATACGTTGGTGAAAGGCGTGTCAATCGTATTTCTGCAATACAACGTTCGTCTTATTTGGATTCACTATTAAAAAAATCGTACAAGGGCGCTACCATTATTGAGTTACAACAAGTGGTTCTAAGTAATGAAATTTTGGAAGAAGCCGCGCTTGATTTTATCAATGAAGTGATTGATTCTCAAATTCTTGTCGGGGAATTATCTCCTTCTGTAACAGGAGAAGATATGTTGACAAAAATGATAAGGATTTTAGACTCTTTAAATCTTCAAGACTTAAATCCTTTATTGATAAAAGAGATACAATCATTGTTGGAAAAATTGGATAAAGAAATAGATAATCCGTTCGATGTTTATCAAAATATTATAGAGAAGATTAAATTATTTGAAACTCCTTATAAGGAGAATTTATTGTTTCAAATAGATGCAACAAGAAAAACAGAAACAGCTATTTTAGGACATAATGTGATTGAAGAGCTACAATCTACCATGCAATTTCTCAATCGGATTACCCAATATGGAGAAAATCCTGCATTGACAAAATTCCGTCAACTTTTTTATGAGCGGTATGAAGAAAAAGAGGTGTCGTTAGCTGAAGCTCTTGACCCCGAAATGGGAATCGGTTATCCGGCGGAATCAAATGCAGGGGACTTCTCTCCATTATTAGAACATTTTTTTATTCCTCTGAATAAAGGACAAAATTCGTATGTTTCACCTATAAATATTTTTCAAACTATTTTATTAAAAAAAACAGTTGATACTCTTTCAAAACAAGGGAAAGAGATAGTTCTTGACGATGACGACATTAAAAATTTTCCTAAAGTCGATTGGGACAATTTATCGCCAACAATGTATTGCTTGTTTGAATTATTGAATACTGCTTCAAATAAGGCGATGTTAAAAATAAACTCATTTGGTGGAAGTTGCGGAGCAAATTTATTGGCAAGGTTTTCTCATACAGATGAAAAAATACACTGGCTTGTTGAAGAAATCATCAATAAAGAGCAGAATTTAATGTCCGGTGTTATATTGGCTGAAATAGCCCACTTGCCGGAATCGAGGATTGGAAATATTGTGTCACGTCCCCATTTGAGAAAATATGAATTGTTGTATCTGTCAAATTCCGATTTGCCACAGGAACAATTAATTTATATTTCCGATTTAATGTTATCGATTCGTCACGGAAGATTATTTTTGCGTTCTAAGAAATTAAACAGAGAAATAATACCTCGTCTTACAAACGCTCATAACTATCGAAATTATCCTACCCCCATTTATCGTTTCTTGTGTGATATGCAAACACATACTATACGTGGCGGTTTATTTTTTAGCTGGGGTTCACTTGAAAATAATTTTTCTTTTTTGCCAAGAGTTCGGTACAAGAAAACAATTTTGGCACCAGCATCTTGGAACGTGAATATTGAAGATATTAAATATTTATTTAATATTGAAGAGGAAGAGAAATTGATTTCAGAAGTAGAAAAGTGGAGAACAACAAATTCTCTACCAAAACATGGGTTGCTGCAGGATGGAGATAATGAATTATTTGTTGATTGGGGAAGTTTCATTAGCATTCGTTCGCTATTTTCTATAATAAAAAAACGAACAATGGTGAAATTTACAGAATTTCTTTTTGATTTGGATAATGTTGTAGCTGTGGGCAAAAACGGAAGATATTTGAATGAATGTATAGTTGCTTTTTATAAAAACTAATTGTATATGGGAAAAATTCAACGATCATATATTCCGGGAGATAAATGGCTATATGTCAAAATATACACGGGAATTAAAACTGCCGATAATATCATTGCAAAAGAACTGTCTGTAATTATAAAACAATTAAAAAGACGAGAGTTGATTAAAAAATGGTTTTTCATTCGATATTCAGACCCGCAGTTCCACTTACGAATCCGGATATTAATGAAGAATCAGAAACAATCCGGCGAGATATTAGACCAATTTAATAACTCACTAAGTAATTTGAATAAAGACAATTTGATATGGAAAATTCAATTGGATACTTATAACAGGGAATTGGAACGATACGGGGGGCATTTGATTGAAGAAGCAGAATCGTTTTTTTATGCCGACAGCGAATGTATTCTATCCAATATAAGAAAATTGAACGGCAATGAAAACTACCGCTGGATGATTGCCTTAAAGCTGATTGATTGCCTCTTATCCGATTTTGGTTTGAATCTGGGAGAAAAACAAAAACTGATGGACGAGGTAGAGAAAGCCTATAAAAACGAATTTGGATTTAGTGAGTTTAATTCCAAGCAATTCAATACGAAATTCAGAGAAAATAAAAAAACAGTTGAATTGGTATTGAATAATGAAATTACTGAAAAAGAATTTCTCTCATTATTTCAGCCGATTAAAAAACGTTCCAAGCAATTAATTCCCATTGTCAGACAAATCAAAATAAAGGCGACCAAAGACCATAACGTAAATGAATTATTGAAAAGCTATTTGCACATGATGCTCAACCGGCTTTTTCGTTCAAATAATCGTATGCACGAATTGATACTGTATGATTTTATGTTCCGGTATTATACCAGTGAAATAGCGAAAATCAAATATTACAAACCGCAAAAAGAATAGAATGAAGTCTTTTCCTCACTATATACAACTCGACTCGATGGACTGTGGTCCCACTTGCTTGCGTATGATTGCCAAACATTACGGTCGCAGCTACACACTTCAAACCTTACGGGAAAGGAGTTTCATCACCCGCGAAGGCGTGAGTATGCTGGGCATCAGCGATGCTGCAGAAAGCATCGGAATGCACACGCAAGGAGTGAGGATTACGTTAAAGTAATTGATAGAAGACGTTTCCTTACCCTGTATTCTGCATTGGAATCAAAATCATTTTGTGACGCTTTACAAAATAAAGAAGAAAACGGGATTGCGGGTCAAGCTTGCAATGACAGATAATTCTCAATTCTCAATTCTCAATTCTCAATTTTTCATCGCCGATCCTGCCGGACAAAAATACGAGATGAGTCAGGAGGAATTTTGCCAATGCTGGTATAGCGCCAAGAGCGGAGGGAAAGATACCGGAACGGCATTGTTACTGCAGCCTTCGCCGGATTTTTACGACTATGAAGACGACAAGGAAAAACAGGAAAAAAATTTGAGTTACTTTTTGGGCTACTTGCTTCCCTACAAGTCGCAATACGCCCAAATCATCGTCGGCATGATTGTCGGCATGGTATTGTCATTGATAGCGCCTTTCCTTACCCAAGCAGTAGTCGATCAAGGTATCGGCAACAGTAATTTGCCGTTTATTACTCTGATTCTAATTGCACAATTGGTTTTGTCAATTACTCAAATGGGTATGGGTTTTATCCAAAGTTGGATTGCCTTGCACACCAATACCCGAATCAGTATTTCGCTGATTGCAGATTTTCTAACCAAACTGATGAAACTGCCTATTCGTTTTTTCGACGCCAAGAATATCGGAGACATCCTGCAGCGAATCGGCGATAATGGACGTATTCAAGGTTTTTTGTCCGGAACCACTCTTTCCACCCTTTTTTCTTTCGTTAACTTTTTTGTTTTTGCTCCCATTATGGCGTATTATAATTTTACGATTTTGCTTGTTTTTTTGGTGGGCAATACATTTTATATCGCATGGATTCTCTCGTTTATGCGTTACAGGCGTAAATTAGACTTTAAACGATTTGCACAGGCGTCGGCTAACCAAAGTAATCTGATTCAGTTAGTAACAGGAATGCAGGAAATAAAACTTAACAACTGCGAAAAACAGCAGCGTTGGAAATGGGAACGTATTCAGGTGAAACTGTTCAAAATAAGTATTGAAGGCGTAGCATTGGGACAGTACCAGCAGATTGGCTCTATTTTTTTCAGCCAAACAACCGGTTTGTTAATCTCATTTCTGTCTGCTAAAGCCGTAGTTGAAGGACAAATTACACTGGGGATGATGATGTCGATCAGTTACATCATCGGACAGCTCTCTGGTCCGATCGGAGCAATTATTGGTTTTTCACAATCGTTACAGGACGCCAAAATCAGCCTCGAACGGTTGAATGAAATTCATAATCGAGAAGACGAAGAACAAATAGCTGATAATAAGATTAATTCTATTCCTGAAAATAAAACGATCCGGTTAGAAAATGTATGCTTCAGCTACGATGGAGCAGAACGCGATTATGTGTTGGAAAATTTGAATTTGGAAATTCCTAAAAACAAGGTAACCGCCATAGTTGGAGAAAGCGGAAGCGGAAAAACAACAATAATAAAACTCCTGCTTGGATTTTATCCTCCGATAAAAGGAAAAATTATTATAGAAAATACTCCGTTGGATGAAATCAATCCACATCTTTGGCGGCAGAAAACAGGATCCGTAATGCAAGATGGTTTTATATTCTCGGATACCATTGCCAACAATATAGCCGTAGGAGAAGATGAAGTCGATAAACAACGGTTGCTTCATGCTGTCGATACCGCCAATATTCGGGAATTTATCGAATCGCTTCCGTTGAAATACAATTCTAAAATAGGAATGGAAGGCAACGGCGTCAGTCAGGGACAACGCCAACGGCTGTTGATTGCAAGAGCGGTTTATAAGAATCCCGATTTTCTTTTTTTCGATGAAGCCACCAATGCGCTTGATGCAAAAAATGAACAGATTATTATGGATAATCTTGCAGAATACTACAGAGATAAAACCGTAGTGATTGTCGCCCACCGATTAAGCACAGTACAAAATGCGGATAACATCATTGTCCTTGATAAAGGAAAAGTGATTGAGGAAGGAACGCACGCGGCGTTGACGGCAAAGCGGGGAGCTTATTATGAGTTAGTGAAGAATCAGTTGGAGCTGGGAACATAGCCTCTCCCCCGTCCCCTCTCCAAAATGGAGAGGGGACGGGGGGGGTGAGGAAAATAATGCAAAGCAATCAAGGTAATCATATTAATCAAGAGAATCATGGTTCAGACAGAAGACATTGAATTAAAAAGCGAAGAATTTCAGGAAGTTCTTGGCGCAGTTCCCCCCTGGATATTGCGGTGGGGAATTACCATATTAGCTATTGTTGTCGTTATTTTATTGACAGGAAGCGCCATCATCAAATACCCGGATGTGATTCCGGCGCAAATCGTGCTGACCGGTTCTACTCCGCCTGCAATCGTTGTGGCGCATGCTTCCGGGAAATTGAAAGAACTGTATGTGACCGACAACCAAGATGTAAAAACAGGCGATTACCTTGCCGTGATTGACAATCCGGCAAACACTAAAGATGTTTTGTTATTGAAAAACTATTTGGACACGCTCCTCACCCCTTACCTCTCTCCAATTTGGAGAGGGGCTGGGGGTGAGGTCGGTTCTCTTCAACAACTCTACACCTCTTTCTCTACCACCTTATTTGAATATACCGAATACAAGCGCCTGTTGTATTATCCGCAAAAGAAGACGATGACGCTGGAAAGAATCGCCCAATACGAAAAACAATACAAAACGTTGCAAAATCAACAGCGGATTACCGAAGAACAGTTTATGATTGCCCAAAAGCAATACCGCCGTGATTCGTTGTTAAATAAGAAAGGAGTATTATCCGATGAAGAATTTGAGACGACCGAAAATGCTTTTCTGCAAAGTCGCGCCTCTTGTGAAAATATGCGTTCCAACCTGAATAACATGCAAATTCAGATCGGACAATTGAAAGAATCGTTGTTAGATACGGAAGAGCAGGGAACAGAAAAATTGAACAGTTTGCAATCGCAGCTTCAATCGTTAGTTTCACAACTGAAAACCGGAATTGAGGATTGGGAATTGAATTACGTGCTGCAAGCGCCCATCGACGGAAAAATCACTTTTTCAAAATACTGGATTGAAAATCAAAATGTTTCAATGGGCGAAGAGGTCTTTACGGTTGTTCCGGATTCGTCTTATACGATTATCGGAAAAGCAAGCTTGCCGGTCGCACGTTCCGGAAAAGTGAAAGCGGGTCAGAAAGTCAATATTCATATTGATAATTTTCCTGAAAATGAATACGGTATTTTGCGCGGAACGGTTCAACACATTTCGCTAACACCTGCTCAAATCGGAACTACGGCTTATTATTCGGTGGAAATCACTTTACCTAAGGGATTGATTACCACTTATAAAAAAGAGTTGCCCTATCTTGCTAACATGCAGGGACAGGCGGATATTATTACGGAAGACCTTTCTTTATTGGAGCGATTGGTTTTACCCATAAAGAAGATTTTAAAAGAAAGCGTTTAGATCAATTATGAAACAACGTTCGACGTTAGTCAATTATGAGAGTGAAATAACTAATCATGGTCATCAAAAAAATCTTTTAAAAATCAAGGACCGGACTGAATTATTGCAGCGAATAGCTCGTTATTTGATATTGCATGCCAGCTTTACGGCAAATATAGGTTTGCTAAATGGAAAAACCGGTATTGCAATTTTCTTTTATCATTATGCAAGATACACAAAAAGAAAAATTTACAGTGACTTTGCCGATGAATTAATTGGTCAAATATATAAGGAAATCCATATAAATACGCCGCTTAATTTTAAGGATGGATTTTGTGGTATTGCTTGGGGGATAGAATACATGATAAAAAACAATTTTATTGAAGCAAATGCAGATGAGGTTTTGGAGGATTTAGACAAACGGATTATGGAATGGGATGTACGCCGGATTACTGATTATTCTTTGGCAACAGGATTAACGGGAATCGCAAGCTATGTGATAAGCCGGTTGGAAAATAGAAAAAGTGAACACGATTTTATCCGTCAGGATTATATTTTTGATTTGATAGATGCTATGAAAAAGAATAAGGAAAATACAAGCTTCCCTTTGATTGAAACGCTGGAAAATATTGTAAATGGGGAAATAATTACCAAATCCGATAATCCTGTTTTAGAAATCGTTGACAAAACCAAATACAACGCCAAAAAGATTTTTGAATCTTCACGATCATTGGGAATAGACAAGTCGGGATATGCAGGAATTGGATTAAAACTAATGAAAATCAGTTACCAATGAAAAATAAGGAATTATACATATTTAACGGGACAAGTCGCGCTGCCGTTTATGGAATAGGAGCTTATATCGATCAATTAATCAAAGCGCTGAAAGATACGGAATGGAAAGTAACTATTGTTTACCTGTATGCGCAAGGGAATGAAATCGAAATATCCCAAAAGAATGAATATCGACAAATAAACATCCCTTTCCCATCTAAAAATCATCCTAATGCGAAACAATATTATTCAACGGTTATTGCTTGTCTTCTTAAAGAGATTATTCAAGAAGATAAAAAAAACGAATATATCTTTCATCTGAACTTTATGTCGGACAGTTACTTTATAAAATGTTTGAAAAAACATTTTCGCTGTAAAATCATTCTGATTGCTCATTATACCTACTGGAGTTTTTCACTGCTGGGCGATATTCACAAATTAAAAAGAATATTGCAAACGCCGAAGAAAATGTTGACGGATCCATTTGAAAAAAAAGTAGCTGATGGATTTAAAGAAGATATAAAGATGATAAACAGGGCGGATCGATTGGTTTGCGTCGCCCGGCACACAGGGGAAATTTTCCATCGACTGGGAAAAGTCCAAGAAGGGAAAACAGAAATAATCAATAATGCTTTGGCGGATGCTTACCAACCGGCATCCGCTAAATATAAATCTGATTTGCGGTTAAAATATTGCTTTGGCAATAAAGCTCAAATCATTTTATTTGCCGGACGATTAGATGAAGTGAAAGGTATTGTTTATTTGATTCGCGCTTTTCGTAAAGTATTGCATACGCATCCTAACAGCTTTTTACTTATTGCTGGAGAAGGCAACTTTAACGCATGGTTGAAAGAAGCGGAGGATTGTTGGTCTCGAATCCTGTTTACCGGCAGGTTGGATAAGGAAAAACTGTACGAACTGTATTGTGTAGCTGATATGGGAGTAGTTTGCTCTTTGCACGAAGAATTTGGATATGTAGCTATTGAAATGATGATGCATGCGCTGCCTGTTATTGTTACGAAAACCGGAGGATTGGATGAAATTGTTGAAAATGGAGTTTCCGGTTTAAAAGTTCCGGTCAGAACAATTAAAGGAAAACGGCAAGTTGATGTGAAACAGTTAGCTGAAAAAATACGGTTTCTTCTGAATAATCCTGTTGAAGCTCAGATGTTGGGGGAAAACGCTCGAAAACGTTTTCTGGAAAAATTTGAATTATCTATATTCAAAGAAAAAATGTTGAATTTGTATCAAAATATTTAATAAATAACCTTATGGAAGATTGTTCTATAGAATTGGTTATTCATAAACTTGCGAACATGATTATTGCATCATGTTGCAAAACGACTTACGCAAGTTCGGTATTATCGAGAAGAAAATTAGGCGCAGTAATTTTTTTGTTACATTATGCAAAACGCTATAATATGGACAAATATGAGTCGTATGCTATGGAATTATTAGAATACATAAAAGATAACTTAGTTATCAGCAACAACAAAAATGTCGTCAATCACAATCTCATAGATATAGGAATCGGAATGAACTATATAGTTAGTCAGGATTTAGCAATGGGTGACTTAGACGATGCTTTGGAAGAAGCGGATAATTTTCTACTCTCTTATTTAGATGACAAAAATATCTTGTATTTAACGCACCGAGATTTAACCGCTATTGGGAAATATTTCCTGTTACGGATGGATGCAACGCCGTCATCGGCAAGTCATTTGCATCATATCAAAGCACTAAACAGAATTATTGAACTGTTAGAATTGCATGTTTTTAACATTCCGATATGCAACCCTGCAATCGTTAAATTTTTATATTTATCATCCAAGGTTCTGTCCGATAAATCATCTACAGAATCGTTGCTGATTCAACAGCTCAATAATTATCCGAACCAAACGAACTGGTATCGTTCAGGTATTCCTCATTGGTTTAGCGCTTTTTTTATTCCCAAAGACAACGAACCATTGAGGAAAATAATTATACAGGAGATTGAAAAATATTTATATTATGACAGGTCTGACGTAATTGCAGGCGGTACTTCCGGATTAATTGTATGGATGAATTTATTGCATGATGATTTGTCTTTGCCGGAAGGAAACTACAGCGCCATAAAAAACGCGGCAATTGAAACAATAGTATCAAATATAAATAATTATAAAGTTCCAATGGATGTTAGCCTGTATTTCGGTTGTTCCGGAATTGGACTTGCCCTGTTATCATGTATTGACAGTAAATGTAATCAATGGATAAAATTACTCTAATTACAAAAATGTATGCAAAAAAACAGTAAACGCCCTGAAATATCTATCTTGTTGTTTATTTACGAGCATAATTTAAATATTAAAGAGGCGATAAATTCCATTTTAAATCAAACGATTCCGGATTTTGAACTGATTGTTGTCAGTAATAACAGCAAAAAGATTCGTTATTCCCTGTTACAGTTTAACGACCAAAGGATACATCCTGTTATTGTTAAAAGTAAGAAGGCATTCGTTTATGGAGGAGTAAGAAATGCACAAGGGAAATACATTTGTTTCGTCAGTCCCAATGTCGTTTATAAGAATGACTGGTTGGAGCGCCAACTATCCTATATGAAAAACAATACGACAATTGAAATTTCAGGAGTCTGCATGTCCTCCTATATTTCCAATATGGAATTAATCAAGGCGATGCATTTGCGCGGTCCTGTATTTTCATGGTACTCCGTCATAATTAAACGCTGCGTTTTACAGAAATATGAATCATTATTTAAAGAAAAAGAACATATAGCTGCAATATGTTATCAATTGGAAATATCCCTATTACGTAATAACGAAAAGGCTTTTGGCGTATATAATAACAGGATATCTTTTTATAATTTAGAATCATGCACTGAATCAAAAGCCTGTAATCCAATTCGTATAGAGCAGATTAAATCGATGGGTATAAAAATCCGCAATAAAAAAAAGCTGCATTCGGAATTGTTTAAGTCAAAAAATCAAAGTTTTTTATTTCAAGACTATAAGAATTGGATCCAAACGATAAAAGATCACAATGACGGTCGCTATGACCCTGATTTCCTGTCAGGTCTTTTGGATTCGCTCCTTTGCTCAAAAATCAGCCATCCGTCAAATGCCCGATTTTCAGCGCCAACACAACCGGCGGATGTAATAAAAATTTTAGTTATTTGCCATAATATGGAAGTAGTAAATCCATTTATTTCCATACTTATCAATGAGATTAATTCCTATAAATTTTCTGTTAATTATGGCGTGCAAGATTTTTGGAACATGAAAGAAAATTATGATATCATCCATATCCATTGGCCCGAAATGTTTTATGATTGGCGTATTCCTACGGATAATGATATTAAAATGCTGCTTGATGTTCTGAAGAAGTGGAAACAAAAAGGTACAAAAATTATTTATACCCGGCATGACGAGGATTTTCATTATTCTAAAAATAAGATTATGACTCAAATAATGTTTGATTTGGTGAAGAGAGAATCCGATGCAATCGTCCATTTGGGGGAATACAGCAGAACAGAGACAATCAAAGAATTGAATATTCCCGGGCAAATAAATGTCGTGATTCCCCATCATGTTTATAATACAATTTATAGCAACGACATAACTAAGAAAACGGCGAGAGACATTTTACGCATTGACAACAACAGTATTGTCATTTTGACTTTCGGATTTTTTCGGGATAGAGAAGAATGTTTACTCGTAAAAGAAGCTTTTGAATAGCTTGAAGTTGAAAATAAATTCTTGCTGGCTCCCTCATGGGACAATCCCGGTATTGTACCCAATGGCAATGTGTTTTTGGGCAATGGCAAAGTGGACGCAGATATGCTCCCTTTTTGTTTTGCAGCCGCAGATATCGTATTTATTCAAAGGGTGAAGATTCTCAACTCGGGAAATCTACCGATGGCATTCTTTTTCAATAAAGTGGTCGTTGGTCCCAATGTGGGCAATGTTCGTGAGTTTTTGGATGAAGAGACGAACTTCTCTTTTGATTGCAACGATATCTCCACTGCCTCAAAAGCGCTTTATAAAGCTGTTTTAAGAATTAAAAGCGGAAAGCCGGTTAACAATGAAAAGTTTGTTCGAGAAAACTGGACTACCGCTCAAATTGTTGAGCAATACAGATCTTTATACAGAAAGGTTGTTGATAAATAGACAACTTTATACCCATGCAGTATATTTAAAAATTGGTGAAAATGATGACAGAGAATTTTGTTGTACATAAGAACGCAGAAGTAGAGTTGAGCAAAACCTCTAAAATAACCATCGGAGGAATATTTCAATTTAATGCAAAGTGGACAAAAAATGACCCTTTTCCTTCCATCTTGGCAATGGGGGAAAATTCAAGTCTAATAGTGAAAGGAAATTTTAGCGTTTATTCCGGCAGTAGAGTCTCAATAAACCAGGGAGCGAGTTTGATATTAGGAAGCGGTTTCATCAATAACAATTTGAATTTGGCTTGTTATGAAAAAATCGAAATAGGAAATAAAGTCGCCATTTCAGAAAATGTTTGTATCAGAGACTCCGACGGTCACAGCATTTTGACTTCAAGTCACATAAAAACTCAACCTATAAAAATAGGGGATAATGTTTGGATTGGAATGAATGTTACAATATTGAAAGGCGTTACGATTGGAAATGGTTGTATAATAGCAGCAGGTTCGGTTGTAAATAAAGACATACCCGCTAATTGTTTAGCTGGTGGCGTCCCCGCTAAAATACTGAAATATAATGTTGCGTGGAAATAGCGCTGCCGCTGTCCGGCAGTTTGACG
>Ga0123354_10009106_pt1 | contig 15158 bp, 5 predicted proteins | sample TergutLab28metaG_2_FD_97872 | JGI IMG/M metagenome (GOLD analysis project Ga0123354, IMG submission 97872) | Labiotermes labralis P4 segment gut microbial communities from Petit-Saut dam, French Guiana - Lab288 P4 | ecosystem: Host-associated > Arthropoda: Insects > Digestive system > Gut ...
CGACCTTGTCCATGTCAACGGACACGATAGAACCATTCTTGTAATTTTTAGCCAAGCACTGTACAAGGCTCCCTGATGATGGATCCTCTGTGATCCGAAACATGTTGGAACACTTTTAAATATATTATAATTTTAATTGTATCTACATATTGTATATTGTGCATTAGTCGGATAATAAAATGTTTATCATTAATACACGGTGCAAGCATGAAGATTATGAAAAGAGCGTTTATCAGTTCACAACGTTCATCTAGGCTTAGGTCTTCAAAGGCGACTATTCTCTTATAATCTTAGTTAAGTGACAGCGGGTGAACAGAAACTAGTATCTTTTATCTTTTAATGTACCATGGAGAAAATATATTATGATAATTTGCACAAGTAAACGAAGTTAATGTCAACGCGAAAGAAAACAAGCCTTTAAATTGGTTCTGCTGCTCTGAGTCATATTTTGTATCGCCTGTCAACTTTCATGAAGGCTGTACTCCTTTTAGCGAATGCTGGCAGGATTACAGAGTAAGAGGTGTGTATCACGCAGAGTTGTGGATTGTAGTGTGTTGTTAGTGGATACATTTTATTTTCATTCAAATTACGCCATTATTTCACAGTGTGTAGTAAGTGCTAAGTGCTAAATGGGCTGAGTTCATGTGTGGTGCAACAAATTAAAATAGAGGAAACAAAGAACTAGACGTGTTACAACATTTGGTTTGCAATTTTGGGATCATCGTACCTGATTTATTCTGCTTTTACCCATGTTGTGGGTTGGGGGGGGGGACGTGAAAATCCCCTGTTATTAGTTATTGTTTAAATGTCTGTTCCGTCACACGCAGTTGTTTGGGGTGAGTTGGGATGAGTCAAATGTTTTGACGCGATATAGGCACCATTGGGCTTCGTATTGAGGTGGTGCGATGAATGTTCATGCCAGCCCGCCGATAAAAGTGCTCGTTTACTGTGTCCAGAAAAATGCCCACAAATAGTTCCTAAACTCTACCTGATCGAGAGAACAACTGCACTAATTTGACAACTCCTGCGCATTTATATGCGTCGGCTTTTCGTAAACTTTTTCAGGAACACGATTACATATTCTCTGTGCCCTTCATGGAAACAAGAAAGACAGAAAAAGAGCTACTACAGTAACGTCTTCCGACGTAACGTAACATAATAATTTTTATTATCACCATGCTGTATGCAATGGTTATACTGGTGTGTTTCGGTTCTATATAAATATAGTAGTAGTAGTAGCAATGTTTGCTGGCCAGGTGTAGATTTACTGCTTGTACTAACAGACGTCTCCTTGCATTTGGCAGTAGCACTTGCTGCACACCGTGGCACGCGGTGGCGCAGGTGGTTGAGGCACTGCGCTACAGGCCGGAAGGTCGTGGGTTTGATTCCCGATGGTGTCATTGGAATTTTTTATTGACATAATCCTTCCGGCCACACTATGGCCCTCGGATCGACTCAACCTCTAAGAGAAATGAGTACCAGGAATATTTCCTGGGGGTTAAAGGCGTCCGGTACTTAGGGCTTACCACCTTCATGTGCCAACTGTCTTGAAATATAGGAGACTCAATCTCCAGGAACTCTCAGGGCCTGTCCAGGCTTGTAATGGGATTTCTTTACCTTTACTTGCTTCACACCAGGTGCAGTTCTTATAGTAACAGGCACCTCTTTGCATTTGATAGTATCAGTTTGTTGGCAGCATACCCACACGACCGATGTAGTTGTTACAGTGCCACACATCTCTCCTTGTATTCCGTCGTGGCACTTGTTACACACCACATGTATTGATTATCCTGCCCGACGTTTTCGATTTAAATCGAATGGTGGCATTCTATGCACGAGATATCATTATCATTGTGCCACGTTTCCTCTTCTTTCATTTAGCGCCAGTGGCATTTCATCTACATTAAATGTAATGTTTGTACCGCCATTACAGACGCCGTATGATCTTGGCAGCCGACATCGTAGTTAAATGACAAACTTATGCCAACATGGCACTTCATTTTTTACATTACCTGGTTGTATACCCCTTGCAGTAGGTATAATTGTCGTAACTGCTTGACGCTGTTTTTAGATGTACAGACTGGTGTTCTTTTATCTACCTCATATGCAATGATTAAACCGCTGTTAATTATTTCTAAACTTTGGATAGTGGAATTTTCTCAACAATAGATTCAATATAACTTATGTATTGTAAACTTACAATATGTCTTCCGTCAACACAAAAACATTAGAATTAATGTATTATTGCAACACGTTTCGACTCAGGAGAGTGTGAAACCATCCACCCCGGCACGAAGGAGGGTACACTACAAAAGGGACAGGAGCCCAGCCCGACTCACCGCCGCTCCGAGGGACCATACCACAACCTCGAGAAATCTAGAAGAAACAATATAGAACTGCACCAATGCTTAATAAACCGAGGACAAGCAGGAACGCAGAAGAATAGACAGAAAAGAGGAACCCCCCCCGGCCGAGAAGTACGGGTTGGACGAACAACGGCAGCTATAACCACACCCACAGCTGTGCATAGTATACTCTTCTCTAAATAAGTATTAAAAAAACAGGTTTTCTACTCACGCTATGTAATGCATATGGGATCCCTAATGCAAAAGTTGTATGTATAATACTGTAAAGGGTAAAATGTATTAACGGTTCTTAAATAATCAGCCTGACGATGACTCTCCTGAGTCGAAACATGTTGCAATAATATATTAATTCTAATGTTGTTGTGTTGACGGAAGACATGTTGTAAGATTACAGTAAACAAGTTATATTCTTAATAACACAACGGGATGACCTCTTTTAGAATAGATTCAATGTTTTGGTCATCTGAATTTAGTGTTTATTACTTTTCGATTGTGTAGCTTGAGCGTACGGGTGGCATTAAACTAGGAATGGATTTGTATGACGTCTTAAGTAGTACTCTAGTAAACACTAAATGGAAACTGTTGTCACAGTGTTGATGAAGACCTCAGTGTTTTGTCTGTACTTGGAGCAAAACTTGCTGTTTCAAATCAAGTTATCTTAACGTTAAGGCAGACGTTCTGCGACCCTGTAAGAGAAACCGTCTGCGGCTATTTACAAGAATTCCCTTATTTATATTTTCCATTGGGCGGAGAATATGTGTAACCATGACAACAGGCACACATAAGTGGAAAAGAGAAAGGAATGAGAGATAATATTGTGTACATTGCTTTGTCATATTTATTACTTTATTTTTTTCCTCTTTCGTCTTATGTTCAGGGGAGAGAAAAAGAAAATTCCTTTGTTAAAGTACAGAAATGGTTTATATCTTACCGTGCGACCAGCCACAAATTTTTAACGAGTTTCCTTTTACAAGAGAAGAAATTTCTTTACAACACACTGAAGGTCATAGCATGGTTAAGAAATTCTTTCAGGTCATTATCCTGCGAGGAAAACTTTGTTTTGTTTATTTGACAAGAGAAAAGAGACGCCGCAGGGAATTGGCCTAGTCGTCTTTTGTACAAGTTATGTATTTTTGTCTTGGTAATGGTATTAGGATTTGTAATTATATATTTTCGTCTAGGTATGATATTAGGAATCGTAATTAAACAGGCGAAACCTTATTATATTTGGAATTCCTTTCTGAAGTTGCGTGCATCCATATTTAATCCCTTATGACAGTGTTTCAGGAAGCAAGAAGACTAAAACAAGCAGAGAAACTGTGCAAATTATTACAGAAACTGCAAGCCTGTATAAGCAGAGGCAAGGATTTGCGAGCAGAACTTTAAAACCTGCAGTCCTGTTGCATAGACTTCTAATTCCTATAGAAGTATTACTATTATTATAGCTCTATCTTATCTTATTTTTACAAAGCAATTGTTATATGATTGCATTCTGTATCAAGATTCTTGTTGTGGATTTTGACGTAATTCTTCCAGCTTCTTCACAATCAGTATTATAACGTTTATGTATTGTATTGTGTATCATATAACCTATTTATTTGAAATTTGTAGCCACATATTTCAAACGATGAGGCAAGTATCAAGCTGTATGTTGGATGCCACAAATTGAATATTGTACAATGCAATTACGGAATGAATTATTCGGAGTTTATCGTATATATTAACCGCAATAAAGCTTCCGATTATAATTTTTTGTTACGTTATTTTTTAAATTAAAATAATCCCTTTTTGAATTTCTTGCTTAATATTATAAAATTTTGTATCAGTGAAGTAGCGCCGCCAGTACACAAAGAGACAGGCTGTGTGCACTGCTGCAAGTAGTACTAGTAGTGGCACTAGTAAACCTAATAAAAAGAGTAATGGAAGCGTTTGCAAAAAATAAATATCTCCCAACTGATAGTTGAAGAATAAAAGACCAACTTGATGTCACTTCTTATTTTATTTCTCTTCTTATGTGCTCAACATGTTTCGGACATAATATGTCCATCATCAACAGCTTGCGACTATGCTGCTGAATTACCACATTGGTCGTTATGTTCTTGGTTCGTTGTGTTGGAGATTCGGTGTGGTTGGGTTGGAGTGGTATCCGTGTTGCAGGCTTCCGCTTCAGGATGTAGCCTGCAACACGGATACCACTCCAACCCAACCACACCAAATCTCCAACACAACGAACCAAGAACATAACGACCAATGTGGTAATTCAGCAGCATAGTCGCAAGCTCCTGATGATGGATGTATTAATGTCCGAAACATGTTGAGCACATAAGAAGAGAAATAAAATAAGAAGTGACATCAATTTGGTCTTTTATTCTTCAAATATCACAATAATGCACGGTCCAATAAACATAAGATCTCCCAACTGAACATTGGTGTGGCCAGCAGCACATAGGGTATGTACAGTGGATGAACGAAGTACGAAAATACAAACAACAAGACAGCCACACATTAATAAACACTAAAAATAAAATGAAAAACATAAAAAAATCCGTTTATAGCGCATATTAGAATGGCTTCTTTGTACATAACAGCAATAAAGAGATGCGTATGTTATAAAAAAACTTCTAGACTTGTACGTCAAATGTTTGTAGTCACGTGATGCACAAAATCGCAATTGGTACAAACGGAAGACGCCTATAATTTTAACTGATGAATTCTAAGTATACTACTACATCTTTTTGTACAATTTATACAAAACTTTTACAGTACCGACCAACTAAATTAAACATTATTTCAATTCTTATAATAAGACAAACTAGATGCACTCATTTCTCAAATTTATTTTTGAAATAAAACTCTACATGTTTCGGACGGTTTATCTGTTCATCATCAGGAGTTTTTCACTGTGAACACAGCATTGGTATATGACATACATGTTTGTTGACAGCTGTCAACAAACATGTATGACAAATACCATTACTGTGTGTACAGTGGAAAACTCCTGATGATGAACGGAGGAACTGTCCGAAACATGTAGAGTTTTATTCCATACGGAAATTGTAGAAATTAATGCATCTAGTTGGTTTTATTATAAGAATTTATCACGATATACGGTCACCTGAGCATCAAGTTCATCATTTCAATGTCAACATTAATAAATAACCAAACAAATACAAAGTGAACTCTGCTGCCGTTAATGTATGATACTTTCTGAATCTCGCATTTCATAAGTGTAACTTAAAGTATTTAATTTGTAGGATCGTATATTACGTACAGCGCGATGAGGACATCATAAGTTTAAATGTAAAACTGGGAAGAATAAATTGAATGGCAATTATAATATTTATGATGCTGAGGAAAACAGGTGTGTTGTAACGCTAGTTGTGAAGACGGTCCAAGAAAAGATGTAGATTACAGTACTTACTTACTCCATGGTGCAGAGTCCTTCTTGAGAAGCTAACTTGTTTGCAGCTAGTCAAGAATATTCCCCGCATTTTATGGAACCCGAAGGTTCATTACCGCACTCACAAGCCTCCGTCACCCGTCCCTATCCTGGGCCAGCCCAATCCAGTCCATATACCCACATCCCACCTCCTGGAGGTAGATTACAGTACGTCTGTCGGAAATAAATTTGTAAATATTCACGTCATTAGGCCTACAAGTGGTAATATTGAATTGTGTGTGGGGAGGGGAAGTTAGTAAAATCAGGGAAATCAATAAAATTTTTGCAGTATCAACAGCGAAACACCAACCTAGGAGATCTGCCTTTCCGCTAGATGCAGACAACCGTCTTCGTGTTGCGTTTGTGTTCCACGTATTTTTTCTTGGTGTTATTGAATTATGACTTTGGTGTGTATTGAAACCTGTTATTAAATAACGTCCTTGGTGTTACTGATTTGTATTCATAATCGGCGATAAGCCTGTATTTCCAGATGGGTACGAGAGGCTTCCGTGGTAGAAGAAATATTTCTCTTCCTACGTGGTCTCTTACGAAAATTTCACTGTTGGGCGTAATCTACTAAGCTTCCAAGGGGATGGCTTACTCTAGTGTTTAATTTGGGGCGGGAGGCTGACTACACCTCTTGCCTTTAGGCTCCGCCAAGTATTATTCGTATCGTAGCAACGTATAAACAGTATTTCATATACGATGTTTGTGTATGTTAATTATGTCGCCATATTCAATTACACAGCCAGATCTCGGTAATTGATGAGTTACGTCAATTAACCGAAGTTCGAACAACATTTTCGATGGGTAGTCACGTTTTATTTTACTATGTAGAAAAACATATTTTAAGAAATATCCATGCTCTGTATAAAGTAGCTCTTACGACCTCATATATCATGTTAGATCTGTAAATGAAATGCCGCTTGTACAAATGTAACGTGCATCCCCCCACGCTTGTAATTACTGTTGGCAGGAAATTGAGTGTTTGACTTGCTGGTACCCTCTGACATCAGTGATAGAGTAAATCAGTCAGTCGGTTCGTAAGTTGACTGGAGGGGCAGACACGCGCACCGCCACACAGAGCCAAATGATCTCACAAGATGTTTTTGTAGGTGAAAGACTTTAGCAAAGAAGTTCCAGACTACTACTTGATGATTATTTGACGAATTTGTAGAATTGAAAATGAAGAGCAAAATATTACCTACAGTTACCGTACTTGTAATGTCGATTTTAGTCGTTAATCTGTGAAGCAGGTTGCTGTGTTTCAAAACCTTCTTAAGATATTCGTTTCGTTATAGTGCTCAAAAGGTCCAGATATTGGTTCCTGTCTGAGCTAAACGTATAGTTGACATATTACCCAGCACTGCTTTTGTAACGTCTATTGTAAGATTGTCCTTTCATCGAACGGCAGGTCTACCAAATAGTCTCTTCCCTTAACCTTTAAAGGCCGATTTAAATACCATCTGTCGTTTGCTGACATTACTAGGAGCTCACCATATTCTCCACGTTAGCAGGGTAAGGGTTAAAGATCTTCCGACAAAACTGATGTATGCATTTCTAATCTGTCCCGTATTTCTACACGTCCGGCCTATCTCATCCTCCTCGGTTTCATCACTAACAGTTTTAGGAGAGAATAGTAGGACAAGGTAAGGTTCAGAACAAGCCATGAAGGCACACAGTGATAGAGATAGAGAGTGAGAGAGAGAAAGAGAGTAGATGTATGGATCTATTCTTTCTTTAACCTCGGCCCTAGATAAGTTGGGTGATCAACGCCACGACCCGGCCGCTGTACCCCTGTGAAAAAGAACCGGTGTCCACTTTACAGATGACTAAGTACAGATTACTTAACATTAAGCTTCTAATGTACGGTGTTGTTCTTTCTGTCACTCGGTGCGCTATAGGTCCCAGGACTTCCTTCATCCCCATGTCCTCAGTCACTTTCTGTCAGTGTTGGACCTGAGGTTATCACAGTGGTTGCCACGAAGAATAGTGTCTTCTGGAATGTGACGCTGTGCAGTCTGGTATAAATGTTCCGGCATTTCGACGGAACGTTCTATACCTACTCTCAGGTTAGAAGATGGAGGCTTCACTCTCCTCCGAAACTTCTGTGAATTTATACCGGTCTACACGGCGTCACTTTTCAGAAGACAATATTTTTCAGTCTCTGTGGCTTCCTCAATGCACGAGACAGCGTTTCGCTCCCATACACAGTGTGTCCACACTTTAAGTCGAATATTCAAATATGAGCTCTCAAGCTGCGAACATTGACAGTATGACATGGCAGTGATCAGTGAAACACTGTAAAATGAGTGTGTGTGTGTGTGTGTGTGTATTATCTTCAGGGTTTAAATTATAATTCGGTCAAGGTAAATGTTTTCGTCTGAAACTTCCGATTGTTTTATCTGCGAATGTATTTTTCAGGAACACTATAGATGTTATACACACACATACACACACACACACATATATATATATATCAGTTATTATTATATAAATATAATGATTAGTCACTGATAAGGATTTGAAAGGAACGCGTCCTGGGTATTTAAAGTTTATTTCCAGCACTTGGAGAGCTTGAAATAAGGCCCTAACGGCAAGTAGACTAGCAGAGACTCAAATTATTTACATATTTCTATATGGAATATTTCTAGACCTTATGCCTAGAACTTACTCCAGTACAAGGTAGGGAAGCGCGACGAATCGTTTCATCACATGCACAACATTTTAACGATAAGAGAGTAGGTTTTGTTACATGTTCAGTGGTATTTGTTATATGAGCAAGTACAGACGACAAGTGCAGTTGAAACTTTCACAGTGAGGTTAAGTGAATGCAAAATTCTCAGAAGTAAAACTGGACTTAGCAGGAAGAAAGCACGTAATGAATTCTGTGCTTTCATAAGTTAAACACTGTAAAATAAGATCATCTTATGCGCAACTCCTGTCTGATTTCTCCCTTCTCTATGCTCCCTTTTGCATATTTGTACTGAATTTTTTTACCAGCCTATGCCATCGTTTCCCGATTTACTGTCAAAGTGATCCACAATCAGGCTTGATTTACGTAAGGTTAGGATAAGGTTAGGACGTGACTCTTCCATTCATTCTGTGAACCTTTGACTGAATGCGGTGAAATTTACTGTGGGAGACCACCGAATGCTGGATAATTCCGACTTTGTTACAAATATATATAGCCATGTAGAGATAAACGGACCTTTTGGTGTACTCCGTCAGCTGTTACACAAACTTTGTTGATGTTCTGTGTAGAAAACACCACACCAAAATTTGTAGGGTGGCTTGGATGTTCGGGAATGTTGTTATAAAATAAGGCCTGTTTACATGGAGCTCGTAGATGGACTCTTGCACGCATCCCACTAACTGTTTCACGTACCTAACTGAAATCAGTTGTAGGAGATTTTCAGCAAAATTTGTAGGTAATTTCCTAATTTTATCCATATTTATTCGTAACAAAGCTAAATTCCATAAGCAAATAAATCAACTTTCCCAATGTGCCCATAAAACGTCCATGGACTTTGTTGCAATTTGACATGAAATAATTTCGCTATTTGCCTTCCATTACTCCTGTTTGACACAAACTTAATTAATCGCAATAGCCGCTGATGGAAATTTTGTGTACTACTTCATGGTGTACGCCTTTTCATTCTTCTAACTTTGGTCAAATATTGATGAAGTATTTAAATTGATTTTATCGTTCAGCGGAACATTTATTAGGCACGAGGAAGATAAGAAATTCTTACAACATTTTAGTCGGGAAACCTTAGAGAAAGAGGCAAACTGAGACTTAGGAATTGATGGGAACATAATATTAAAATCGGTAGAAAGGAGCAAACTGAGAGACTCAGTCATAGATGTGAACATAAAATTGGTAAAAGGAACATGTGTTACAACACTTAGGACTAGTTATACTCGAAACATATAGCTGTAGTCGGGTTTGTAATAAACATTGTTGAACGACAATACAACCGCTGTGTTATTCTGTTTACACAGGGTATTTAAGAAGGAATAGTAAATATTTTAGGTGGTAGTATGGACTATTCTGAGTAAATAAGTTTATATAAACATGTGTCCAGTTTTCAATGGGTGTGGAGATAAAGCTGTTTGAATGTTACACATAAAAAGCCTTACAAAAGGTATGAAGGAAAGACAAATGACGTATTGATTGCATTTATTAGTTATGTAAATGATCTCAATAAATTGCAGCAGTTCAAAGTAAGTGTTCAAAAATCCCACCATTGACTTCAGTGCACTTTTTAGCCCTCTTGACAATAGTAGGTGTAGCTCTCCTGAGGTCGTCTTGGCGTTCTTGCTTTATGAGGGCAGCACTATTCATAATGCGAACGACCAATTCGTCTCTTGTGTTTACTTTTTCTTTGTAGACTTCGCTTTTCGTCCATCCTCACGGACAAAAGTCTAATCTGTACCCGCCAACTTCAAACAGCTGTATCTTTACATCTATTGAAAATTGGACGCATGTTTATGTGAACTTATTTATTCGGAATAGTCCATACTACCACCTCCTAAAATATTTACTATTCCTCCTGAAACACCCTATATATATATATATATGTGTGTGTGTGTGTGTGTGTGTGTGTGTGTGTGTGTGTTAAACACCGCATATCCATCATAAGAATATTGAGATTTAGGACTGAATTGAAATGGTCTAGAAAACCAATTGGCGGGATTCTATGATCATTGTGATGAATTATGCTAGTTACGCACGGGACGAGTTTTCCCAAGGAGACTAACGTAGTCTGAGGCAGTTTGTTGCTGATTTAAAATTCTCAATACCAATGATGTCTGTCGGCCTTCTTCCGTCATGGAGTAAGTTAAGTTTGGTATTTGTTTCCAACAGTGCGGCTATCAGTCATCTTCATAAATCGCTTTTGTTTTCGTGTTTGGTGTGACATTTAATACAGTGCTTTGGGTTCCCGCTTGCAAGCTTTCCCCTCGGCTGTGCACATTAAAGTCAGCAGACAATATTTACGAGACAAGTTACACTCCAGGCCTTCTCCAACTGAAGATATATTTAATTATTGCAGCGAAGCTAGAAGAATATAATTAATAACACTGTAAAGTCACTTATGTTTTACTGTTACAGATGTACCGTTATTTTTCAAAAAGATGGGCTGAACAAAAAAAAAAGGAACAGTTAATTTATCTCTATCGCTCAGCGTTGTGAAGACTTTAACGCTGAGTTAAATCGCATCTGCCATCTGCTGGCATTATTAACAGCTCACCATATACTCCACGTTAACAAGATAAGGGTTAATTGTTCACTCTCTTCCTTCTTATCACTGGAAAATTGAACCTTAAACCATTTGTGACTGATGTTTCTCCTCAATTCTTCCAGGATAAATATGGAATATTAACTTACCAGGTCATGAACATTAGAAGACCGTAAAAAAATACTTCTCAAAATAATATTTTCCTAAATATCTGTTTTAAAAGTACAAGCTGTATAATTTATGCAGTTGGTAAGACGCAGTTTTATGGAAACCAAGAATTAAGCACTCTTGATATTTCTCGCGATTCAGTGTAAGATGCTGTTCATACGGTATTTCTTCTTCTTTATGTAGACCCAAATGTAACGAAGTAGAAAGGAAAATAGGCCTACAGGGTGTCGTGTTACATCTGTACTACTTCTGCCTTTATTAACAGTAGCTTTTTGTGCGCATTTAGTAAAGGTAATTGCAGTCGAATGTACGAAGTTGGAAACAGAAGCAGTCTGAAAGGGAATACACAAGTGGTTCCTGAAATGTCATTCGCGGAGCCAAGTAGGTGCTCAGATACCTTCTGTAATGTCATATTTAATTTTACAAAATTCTTAAATAGGTAATATTATGCCTATAAGAGAAGAAGTTGGTTTAATGTTAAGTACGCATAACGCCAGGTTTAATATTCAAGAACTGCATTTTGCCTATTACGTGTGGTGTTATTCACACAACAGACACTTATTTTCCTTTAACAGCTTCAAACATTTCGTTCTTGCATTGCAGACAAGAGTTTGTTATGATGAGAATTTTTAAAATAATCTTGATTAATCTATGCCTTTCATGAGTTAAGTGTGCACTGCGCAGAATTGCGCTGCTTCTGGTAAACTGTATCTACAAAACTCAAGTCAAAACAGTGGTGCAGAAAAAGAGAATCTGAAGGTAGCACATTGCTTCTGCATGAACAGTGTTCATTCTAATTGTCTCATCTTCCGCAGTTTTCATTTTTTTTCGGAATCAGAAGAGTTTCACAATAAATTAGCGTTTTAAAACACTGCAGTGCACCATGAACTGTGTAACCAATCAAAGCTAACTAAAAGTCAGGTAAACAAAAACGAGTGAAGTCATTTGATGTTTTTCTTTGGACATCGTCCATCTCTTGCACTGTGGTTCTACGTTTTGTAATGCGACCCTGCTTCCTTCTTCAGCTGCAGGAAAGCACCCAATCTGATAAGCCCCTAGAGAGAGTTGGTCTTAGCATCTGTGCACCGTAGCTCAGTATTCTTGATCATATATGCACCTGAGACCACATCTCGTCTGTGGGTTGAGAAATGAGCTAGTAATTCGGCTAAAAGCCAATCTGCCAATCAACTAACCAAAACCAAACAATCAATCAAAGCCATCGAACTGTGTGGTCAGTGAAGTGAGTACATCCAACTGTCCAAATAACTAAACCTGTACAAAAATCGCGTCCACCGTCTAAATTATCGCCTTTTTCCGACCATCCAAGCGACTGAAAACAAGCCCACTCCAGTCGTGATTTTACGCGCTTCGCTCTTCTGAGAATTTACGCAGCGCAGAATGGTAGTTCCGTGCCGACATTTGGGGAAAAAGCTATCCGTCCCATCTTCAAAGATCAAGCAGTCTAATGCTTTACCCTTGAATAAGGGCAGGGAACTGCCATTCTTCGCTGCCTGACGTCCAAGAAGAGCGCAGATATCTTAACCCCAGTAATTCTTTCTAACCTGTCAGTGGCTGTGTGTGTTCCATGTCCGTGCATTAAACAATGTTTTATACGTATGTAATAAAACAACACATGCACACATAAATATGTTCAATCACATATTGTAGTTATTCTTCAGTGACATATTCTGGTCACCCCTGTGACCGTTTTCAGTGTGCCTTATAACAAGAATACAATCAATATACAGATAATTTTCTTAGTAATTGACCAATTTAATGCAAAAATTTTTGTTTTATAATAAGTTTATTATAGTCCTCTACATGTTTCGAACACTACTGTGCTCATCATCAGGAGGTCAAAATTGTATTATACAGCACCTGGTATCATCACACCCTGTAAGTGGCCGTCCGGTGCGCAGTGCGCAACCGGACGGCCAGATGCTGTATAATACAATTTTGACCTCCTGATGATGAGCACAGTAGTGCTCGAAACATGTAGAGGCATATAATAAACTTATTACAAAACAAGAATTTGTGCATTAAGTTGGCCATTTACTAAGATTATACTGAGATGCACGGTCAGCAAAATATCAAATACAGTTAATTGTACAAAATGTGTGATGAAACCACTTGGTATTACGCTTGACATTCTGTAACATGCAGTATGAAATCGTATTTTCGTTAAAAGACAGTAAACTAATGCGCGTTTATGTTGTTAATTAGATGTGTGTAGTTGATTCACACCCTGTTAGATAAATGAAGTAGCATACAGCACAGGGTATCACTTGACACTCAAGACATAGTTTTTTATATATCTATATTCCGTGTTGGAACTAAAGGTTCTATTTTGTGCGTTCTTTGGTCCCTACATTGAAAATAGATAAATAATTAATAACAATAAAAATAATGTCTTCCTAGTTGTGAATTACTTTACTCCAAGATGGACTCTTTTGTTTAGAATGGCTCTTCCTTCCCTGTCCTGTTTGGGTTGCGGTGACGAAGTGCTTTCGGTAATAAGTTACTGCGCTCCAAATCGTGCAGTTACCATCACCACTTCCTGTTGCTAATCGCTAATCTCTCACTGCGGCTTGTCTTTCATCTCGCAGTGAACACCTTGCACTGGTGTCAGGAGACATGCCGTAGCAGTTTCAAGTCTTCACTTGCTGAGGTCTCTGCTGTTCTAGGATAGTGCGCTGCTGTGTGTTGGTAGTTTGTAAGTAATCAGCTAGCAACATAAGCCATGTAACGTTCTAAACCAACGAAGAGTTCAACCGCAAAATCCTGCAGTCAGTTCTGTTATTTTCTGTCAATTTTTTGAGTGTTTTATGTGGTCTTTTTTATGGCATCCTTTTTTATGTTTCACCTTCTGTCTGGAATATTATTAACGAAATTTCAAGTTCTTATTGGCATAATGTTTCTTGAATGATTAAATGGATTTGTGTGTAGTATTATTTTAGTTTCTGTCATTAATTCTTGTTCTTGTACGTCACGTTTTTTCCTTAGAAATCCGTTGTTTTGTTGACATCGTTTCATTTAAGAACCTAAATAACTGACATTTAACACATACCAATTCTTAGTGTAAATTTTTCATCACGATAGAACATGGTTTTTGTGGAAAGGCATCCTGACCCATTTTATGTGAAATGGCATGCTGAAACACGTGTCGATTTTACGTCTAAACGTTTTAAGTGTCAAAATATGTGAGAGCGGTTGGCGCTTACAGATTTAGGATTGAGCTTCTCAATTTTGTGACAGTAATATATAAACTATTTCTTTTTGGGATGAAAACGAATAATAAATTCGTATTAAAAATGAAATATATCTGCGCGTTGGTACTCATTTCATATGTTTAATGTCGTATTTTTTTTAGCCTAACAAGTTAAAATGGTTGCCTGCTTTGTTTGCGTGTGACAGATCCGGTAAGTCCTGCGGCTTCGTGTGCTTGTTGTAAAACACACTGTGCAGCTGAAATGGTATGGCCCTGTATACTGGTGGCTGGATATGTGCCTTTAACTGCCTTAACTTAGAAAATATTTCGTTGCTGAATCTCCAGAATTATTACATTCTGAGACACAACAAATACAGATGAGGGCGGATGAAATAAAATTAAATGCCCAACAGAATAACTTTTCCTGGAGTATGTGGATTTTGTGAAATTATTTGTATATGCCGGTTTATAGCAACTGTGAAGGAAATACGAAAATATTCAGAATTCTTGTTACTAAAAGTCGCGGACAGAGGTTTCGGGACCATAAATCGTGAATGGTGGTACAGTATTGAGAAAGATTATAATGCATTCGCTGCGCTGCATTTTCATTCTGTATACAGGGTGTTTCAAAAAGAGCTTTACAACTTTGAAAGCGTATAGAAATTTATACAGAGGACATACACAACGTTTTGAACTGTCAAAATGTAGCAAAACACACCGAGTTTTACCTCGGA
>Ga0123354_10009107_pt1 | contig 15158 bp, 10 predicted proteins | sample TergutLab28metaG_2_FD_97872 | JGI IMG/M metagenome (GOLD analysis project Ga0123354, IMG submission 97872) | Labiotermes labralis P4 segment gut microbial communities from Petit-Saut dam, French Guiana - Lab288 P4 | ecosystem: Host-associated > Arthropoda: Insects > Digestive system > Gut ...
GGGCATCCACATAAAACCTGTATTCACTGAAGTTCCCGCATAACGAGGCTTAAACTTCGGAGCTTGCCGCTGTCCTTCCTGAGCAAAAAGACCTGTGGAAAAACAAGCGCATGTCAAGAATATAATTAACTGTCTCATACCCTGAGAATTATTTTTTGTATGTATTATATTTAATATTATGTAGGGGCAAGTATTGCCCCTGCATAATCATATTATCTAACTCACCGGCTTATTCGGTGCGGTAGGCGGTTTGCCAATGGATTCGCGCATAGTGGTATCGGCTTCTATATTTTTCATCCGATAATAATCCATGATACCGAGGTTGCCGTTACGGAATGCTTCTGCCATGGCAAGAGGTACTTCGGCTTCGGCTAAGGTTACTTTAGCGCGGGCATCATGAATCTTTGCCTTGTTTTCCTGTTCGAGGGCTACCGCCATCGCACGACGTTCTTCGGCGCGCGCCTGAGCAATATTCTTATCGGCATTAGCCTGATCCATCTGCAATTGCGCTCCAATATTTTTTCCGACATCCACATCGGCAATATCTATTGAAAGTATTTCAAAAGCCGTACCAGAATCCAATCCTTTGTTGAGTACCACTTTCGAAATGGAATCGGGATTTTCGAGCACAGATTTGTGCGATGTCGCCGAACCGATAGCCGACACGATACCTTCGCCAACGCGGGCTATGATGGTTTCTTCGCCTGCGCCACCCACCAACTGCTTGATATTGGCGCGAACCGTAACGCGAGCCTTCGCAATCAGCTGAATACCGTCTTTGGCAACAGCCGCCACAGGAGGCGTATTGATCACTTTGGGATTAACCGACATCTGCACCGCTTCAAACACATCGCGACCAGCTAGGTCAATGGCTGTCGCCGCTTTGAAGTCCAGCGGTATATTCGCCTTGTCAGCTGAAATCAAGGCATTAACAACTTTCTGAACATGACCCCCAGCCAGATAGTGCGCTTCCAATTGGTCGGCGCTCAAATTCAAACCGGCTTTCTTCGAGTTGATCATAGCAATGACAATGACTGAAGGCGGAACTTTGCGCCAACGCATCAAAATCAGTTGCAACAAAGAAATTCTCACTTGTGTGAGGATACACTGAAACCAGAGATTCAGCGGTACGAAATACAGGATGATCCACAAAAAAATGATCCCTGCAATTAAAATAATGGCATATAAACCTACTCCTTCCATGATAATAATTTATTTATGTTATTGATGATAATTTAACTTCCTGTACGATGACGGTTGAATTGTTGACGTGAACCACTTCAACCTCCCTGTTTTCGTCAATCAATCCAAATTCGGATTTGCCTTCCATGATTTTGTCGTGTATCAGAATTTTACCGATTGGGGCAAGGCGGGAAACAGTCATTCCCCTGTCGCCAGTCTTGATGTCGTTGGTATCCACAACATTTACCTTGCTGTCAATTTCGGAATGCAGCGAGAGCCGGTTCCATGTTTTGGCACGCAACGCATATACCATGAAAATAATGAACAGGATACCTGTAAGAATCAATGCAATCATTCCGGCGGTGTTTCCGAACCATTTGAAAGTGAGATAAACGCCGCTTCCTATCATGATTGCGCCGCCAATACCGGCAATCGTAATACCTGGCAATACAACTACTTCCACCACCATGAGCGAAAGTCCGATGACGATTAAAATGATGATCAGAACAACTGACATAATATTTATTTAATCAATAGTTACACTTAACCCTTTGCTCGTTAATTGATCCTTCATGAGATGCAATTCGTCGAAGCTGCCGTTTTTGACGTCGCATTTTCCGTTGTGATGCACAATATATGCACATTGTTCGGCTTGATGGACTTCGTGATGACATATATCTATCAACGAACTAATCACATAATCAAACGTATGAACGTCGTCGTTATGCAGGATCAAATGGCGAACTTCATCATCAAGAACGTCAACTTCATCATCAAAATCAGGATTTTCCCAGACATTATTTCGAGTATTCATTACCTTTTGGTTTTTTTACAGTGCAAAGATATATTTTTTTTGGGAAACTAATACTTAACCGAAAATATTTAACCTGCATTATTCGATTATTTGAATTTTCTTCTTATCTTTGCCCTGATTTTTAATTTAAAAATATGTAGAATTATGGTAAACAAAGTTATTTTGATGGGTCACGTAGGAAAAGACCCTGAGGTACGCCACTTGGATAATAATTTGACGGTGGCGCGTTTTACATTAGCCACTAGTGAACGTTGGAACAACAAGGAGGGCAATAGGGTAGATCATACCGAATGGCACAACATCGTTCTGTGGAGAAATTTAGCTGAAGTTGCGGAAAAATTTGTCCGTAAAGGAACATTGCTTTATTTAGAGGGCAAGATACAATCCCGTTCTTATGACGATAAGGATGGCGTTAAGCGAACTTTTTTCGAAATAGTAGCTGATTCGATGAAACTTGTAGGTCCTAAACCAGAAGGAGCGCCAACTGCCATTTCGCAACAGCCGCTTTCACAGGATACAAGTCTGCCATCCATTGAAACAACCAATCTGGAAACGGTGCCGGACGATCTGCCTTTTTAACGTTTCGTGAGAAACATATCCCTGGACACCGAACCTTTCTTTTTGATTATAACGGGTTTTACTGTTATTTTGTTGTTGATTTTGTCGGCAATCATATCCGCAGCAGAGGCTGCATTAACATCATTATCACCCGATTATGTCAAAGAATGGGAGAATGACAACAGAAACAGATACAGGCGGCTGCGTGCGTTATTGCGTGAACCCGAGAAATTGGCTGCAACGCTGCAGGTTTCACATACATTGACGAATGTTGTGCTTGTGATCCTTGCCGTGTATCTGTTTTTTTCGTTGTTTGATCTCTCGGCAGGGCTTATTGTGTTTTTTGTTGCGGTCATGATCCTTGTTCTGTCGGTTTTTGGAGAAATAGCCCCGAGAATATTTGCTTTGCAAAATGTGGTGAAGATATTTCCGAAATTATCACTTTTGTTACTCATTCTTCAAAAAACATTCTACCCTTTATCGGTAATACAGGTCTGGTTGATGTCGGCAGTACGCAGACAAACGATAAAAAATCAGAGTTTGTCCATTGACGTCCTGTCCCACGCTTTTGAAAACTCATCAAAAACATTAGAAACATCAGAAAATATTTTGAAAGGCATTGTCAAATTCGGCAATATTGACGTCCATACCATCATGACGCCCCGCACTGATGTGGAATCAGTGGACATGTCCACAGGACTGACTGACTTGCTGGTAAAAATTAATGAATGGGGGTATTCGCGTATTCCGGTGTACGACAACACACCCGATAATGTCAAAGGTATCGTTTATGTTAAGGATTTGTTGCCCTATATTGATGAAAAGGATGATTTTGCGTGGCAGACGCTGATCAGAGATGCTTATTTCGTTCCCGAAAATAAAAAAATTGATGATCTGTTTCATGAATTTCAGAAAATGAAAATGCATTTGGCGGTCATCATTGATGAATATGGAGGGATGGTCGGGATTGTAAGTTTGGAAGATATATTGGAGGAGATTATGGGCGATATTACCGATGAATCGGATGACGACGAACAGGATTACATCAAGATTGACGAACATACCTACCTTTTCGATGGCAAAGTGTTGCTCAACGATTTTTTCCGCATCATGCGCCTTGACGAATCGGATTTTGAAACAGTGAGAGGAGAAGCGGATACATTGGCAGGCGTGATCCTCGAAATGAAGGGCGAAATACCGCAACAAGGAGATAACGTGGATTTTATGCGTCTTTCGTTTTATGTAGAATCGGTAGATAAACGGCGTATCAAACAAATAAAAGTAGTGATTCATGATGAAGAATAGGCTTGGGAACAAAATAAAAAATTTGATCATCATCCAAAGTTTCGTAGTTTTGTTGTCGTTCTCATGTCAGCAAAATTATACGCCAAAACCGAATGCTCATTTCCGAATTGACCTTCCCGAAAAGGCATACAGAATGTACGACACAATCTTCCCGTTCACGTTTGAATATCCCGTTTATGGAAAATTAGAATATCTGATACCGCCAACTCCCGACTCTTGCTGGCTTAATATTATTTTTCCAAAATACAGGGGAACGATACATTTAACCTACGGGAAAGTAAACAACAATTTAGAATGGCTCAAAGAGGATATCTGGAAAATTGTCTATTCCAAAATATCGCAAAGAGCTGATTTTGTTGATGATAGTTATTCTTTTTACGAACCGGATGTATACAGCGTGATTTATGATATAAAAGGAGACGCCGCTTCACCGATGCAGTTCCTTGTTACTGACAGTGTGAAGAACTTCCTGCGTGGGTCGCTGTATTTTTCTGTCAAACCAAACTATGATTCGTTGGCGCCGGTGATTAACTTCTTCCGCGAAGACGTTATTCATTTGATAGAGACTGTAAGATGGAAATAATGAAACATAAAAATATTTATCGTGGGATTAATCATTAACCGTGAAATAGAGGATGGTTGTCGTCTCGGCTTGTGGGAAATTGTCGAGGACTACGAAACGTTGTTTGGTTTAACCCACCTGAATAACAATGATATACGTCGTTTGAATACATTCAAGAACATCAACCGAAAAATCGAATCGTTGAGCGTTCGGGCATTATTGCAACAGATGCTCAATCCCCATGCACACATCGTATACCGAAAACATTCGCACAAGCCATATCTGGAAGACGGTTCATATCACATCAGTATTTCGCACTCGAATAAGTACACCTCTATCCTTCTATCAAAAAATAAACATGTTGGCGTTGATCTCGAATATATGTCGCATGATATAGAACGTTTAGCCCACAAATTTATCAACGAACGCGAGATAATTACTGAAGATCCTCTGAAACGACGCCAACACTTCTACGTCCACTGGTGCGCCAAAGAAGCGTTATACAAAATTTGCGACAAATTAGATATTAATTTTCAGGAAAACCTGACCATCAAACCCTTTGATCTTGATCCATCTGGGGAAATTATCGGAGTCGTACAGAACGATACCCGTAACGAGGAATACAAATTATACTACTCCCTCGAAAAAAACTATGTTTGGGTTTATTGTCTGAAATAAAAAAAAAATGAAACAAATTAGTGAAAATAACGTATATAATAAGAAATCTAAAAAGATAATGAATCTCAATTATTTCAAAATTCAATACCATCTGGTTCTTGTTTTTGCCATTGCGATGTGGACATCATTCAAAGCACAGGCACAGCCTGTACCATCCATAGAGGAGAATATTCCGTTTCTGGTAACATTTGGTCCGAAAGCGGAAACATTGTGGGGCGATAATGATTTTTCGCAAATATGGTTCTTTCAAGTTCCCGAAACCTATAAGGGATTGGTGTATATACGCGTGTTCGACCCCGATGTTGGCGGTATGTACGACGAAGTCAACGGCGTTTTCGATACACGAATGCTATATTCTGTTTATGGAGGAAAAGATTCATTTACACATCCTGATATGAAGGAAGTGAATCCAAAGAAAAATTATAAAACGGGTAATTTGTTAGCGTCAAAAGTTTTCGGTGTTGATTCTAAATTCGATAACAACTGGTATACTTTCGGTCCGTTTGATCCCACTAAAGGAGAATATTATCCAAGATACGGCAGCTATATCTTTAAAGTTATTTGTGAAGGTATTGAAGGAGACGACGGTAACATGTACCGATATTTCATGAGTACATCAGCAACTGAAAATATTCCTATCGAAGGCGGCAACGCATTTACATACGAATATACATTTCGTTTGCATAACGATCCTAAACAGATATCGCACATCTATCCTTATGTTGATACGGATGTAATTAAAATCAAGACAGAAAATTTCGATTGGGATAATGATGGTAACATTCGCGTAACCTCTGAAGTGAGACGCGAACAAATGATTAATGTTTCGGGCGACAATGTCTGGGCGACAACCGAATTTTACATCAAGGACGAAGAAAAAGGCAAATCGCTTGATTTTCAGTTTATCAAGCGAACAAACCCCGTTGTAAATAATAACAATGTTGTGATCACTGTCCGTAACCAGTATGGTGAATTGATGAAATTTTACTCCTCTCCAATAGGCGGCGTTCCTAAATTCAAGTATACTATTGACGTTCAGAAAAAACCAAAACAATGAAAATTCTAAAAATCAAAAAAATACAAATTCAAAGATTTCAGAATTTTCTTTTTTTCAAATTATGGATTATTGGATATTTGTTATTTTTTTGTATTGATGGAAACTCACAAATCTACAAATTTCAAATATATGGCACAAAAGATGGACTTTGTTATAATATTGTAAACTCCATTGCTCAGGATAAGTATGGTTTTATCTGGTTTGCAACTGGTTCAGGAGTTTGCAGGTACGACGGTATGAAATTTTCCCCGCCTGATGATAACTTACCGAAAACCAACGTATCCACAGCATTCAGCGACAATAATAGCAACCTCTGGTTTGGTTACGACGACGGATTGGTGATAAAATACGACGGTATAGAGTTTTCCGTTGCCGATACATCCTACAGTAAAAAAACAGTAACACAAATCATTCAGTCGCCAAAAGGTGAAATATTAGTAGCAACACAAACAGGGGGTATTACCCGCATTGGAAAAAAAACAGACCGTTTTACAGAAGAGTTCGATGACATCATCATCAGCGCGATGTGTTTCTCCGGTGATGAACTTTTATTGGTGGGAACACAGAATGATGGTCTTTATCTGTATCAGTATCCGGACGCGCAAAACAAAACATTCATAGCCAAGGATAAAAATTTATCATACCTGAACATAACCTCCATCTATCCAAAAACCGATGGCAACGGATACTGGGTAACTACCGAAGACGAAGGCGTTTATTATGTTACCATTAGCGAAAACAGAATTTTGTCATCTTATATATCTATTCCTAATCTTGAAGATGCTAAAATTCAATCGGTTCAAGAAGACAATGAGGGCAACCTGTGGTTATCAACTTTAAACAAAGGACTTTTCCGTGTGCATCTCTCGCCGGATATGCATATCATAAAAATAAATGTATACAACAACAGCAACGGGTTGGATGACAATGTAAAACAAACATTCTTTGACAACCGGCAAAATCTTTGGATAGCAACTTTTGGAGGCGTCGCTTGCATTACTAATACGGCTTTTACTTTTTTTGAATCCGAAAAATTAACTCCTATAGGAAATAATGCCAGCGCTGTTTTTTCGGCTGACGATTCCGAATACTGGATTGCCGGATCAGGAACCATCATCAGGATATCTAACAAGCTAACTCAAAAAACAACTGTGTGGAAGGAAGGTTTGCCCAACTGCCAGATTACTTCTTTGCATCCCGACGAAAAAGGAAATATGTGGATTGGAACCGAACAAGGCGGGTTGTACAAACTGTCGAAAGAAACCCAAAAAATATCAAAGTTCTACAAAGAAGAAAATTCATTAACCAATGCCATACAGAATTTTGTTTTTGAAAATGACCAAATATGGATGGCTACACGCGAAGGCGTGGTGATCATTGACCAGAAAACTGGAAAAAAAATCAGCCACTACACTACTTATGACGGCTTGCCGCATAATAGAATTATGGATATTTTTAAGGATTCTAAAAACAGGATTTGGATTGCCACCACAAGCAATTCACTGATCAACCTCAAAAATATGGAAAGACTGACCGTTTCTGACCAATCGGAAACTGAATTTTCCGCCATCGCAGAGGACGAATATGGACGGATATGGGCGGGAACTTTAGGAAAAGGCGTTTTTCTTTTTGACGAAACACATGGTAACATGTCCACTAACCAGTTTACTGATGATAATGACCTGATTACGAATTACTGCTACGCCATAGCATCCGATGGCAACGGACGTATGTGGATTGGACACCGGACTGGTTTAACAAACATCAATATCGAGAAATTTACCATCAATACCTATAGCGCAGACAACAGCATTTATGGAGACGTCAATCCTCTGGCTATGAGATTAAACAAAAGTGGTGAAATGGTCATCGGAATGACCGACGGAGTTATGTTGTATGATAGCAAAACCAACAAACCACAAGACATCATTCCAATGCTGAACCTTTCGCAGGTGCTCATCAACGACAAACCTTACAATGCCCATAAACACCACGTTTTACCTTATGGAAATTACAGAATTCAATTTGATTATGTTGGTTTGCTTTATTCAAATCCCACATCGGTAACCTATCAATATTGGTTGCAGGATGTTGACAGGGAGTGGTCGTCGTTATCACCAACCAGCTCTACGCTCTATCACCGATTAGAAAACGGCGATTACAGCTTTTGGGTAAAAGCCTGTAACAGTAATAATTGTACTGAGAAAACGATGTTGTTTACCTTTAAGGTGCGCAACCCTTTCTGGAAAACATGGTTGTTTTTTTTAGCGATGATGGCGATGGTTCTTGGGTTGGGATACATCATTATTAACATTCGGGAGCGTAACCTCATCAAACAACAGGAATTTCTTGAAAAAGAACTAAAAGCCCGAACAAAACAAGTTCGTAAACAAAAAGAAGAAATAGAAGTCAAAAACAGGGATATAACCGACAGCATTAATTATGCCCAGCGAATACAATTTAGCGTACTGCCATCCAACAGTACATTGCTGGAACATTGCTCAGATGCTTTTATCTTCTACCGTCCGCGCGACATCGTTAGTGGCGACTTTTACTGGTTCGATTTTTTCCCGAAACAAAAACGTTTGTTAATCGTTTGTGCTGATTCAACAGGGCATGGGGTGCCGGGCGCCTTCATGTCGCTTATCGGCACTACGCTGATCAAGGATATTGCCATGCGTCCCGATGTTTTTTCGCCTGCCGATATTCTTTATCGTTTGGACAAAAACATACAATCTGTATTGAACCAAAACACGGAGTCCGAACATGCAAGCGATGGTATGGATATTATTGTTTGCGAGATTAATACCGAAACATATCTGACCAAAATCTCCTCAGCCATGCGTCCGGTCATTGTTTACCAAAATGGCGTACCGACCACCTACAAAAGCAACCGTTCTTCAATCGGAGGTCAACCACTTGAAAATAAATATTTTGAAACCACTGAACTACAACTCTCGAAAGGGGATACAATATACATGTTTACCGACGGATATACCGACCAGTTTGGCGGTCCGACAGGAAAAAAGTTTAAAATGAACCGGCTGCAAACCATCCTCGACGATATATACAGACGCAATATGAACGAACAGCTCCGCTCTATCAAAGAGCATTTCGATCTTTGGAGAGGCGCCTCAAATCAGGTGGATGATGTGCTGATGATCGGAGTTCGGTTGTAAAAAGAAAATTCTCTTTGTGTGTAGAATGTACACAAATTACTCCTCCATGATCAACTTCAATAATTCCTCTTTCGAAAGTTTTGCAGGTGCATCGGAGCCTTCGAGCAGGCTATCGGCTATGTCGCGTTTGGTGCGGTGCAATTGAATGATTTTTTCTTCGATAGTGTGTTGGGATACCAAGCGATAAATCGTGATGGGGCGTTTCTGTCCGATGCGGTGTGTTCGGTCGGAGGCTTGGTCTTCGATGGCGGGGTTCCACCACGGGTCTAAGTGGATGACGTAATCGGCGGCGGTGAGGTTAAGACCCAAGCCGCCCGCTTTCAGGCTAATGAGGAATAGTTCACCGTCGCCTGACTGAAAATCACGGACATTTCGTTCGCGTTCGGGAAGAGGCGTCGCACCATCCAAGTATTTGTATTTGATTTTCTTTTTGTCCAATTCCTGACGGATGATGGTCAAATGTTTCACAAACTGACTGAATACCAGCGCACGATGGTTGTTGCTACGCAGTTCGTCCACAATTTCCAGGAAACTGGCTAATTTCGACGAAGGGATATTCACGTTAGGTTCTATCAATGCAGGATGGCAACACGCCAAACGCAGACGGGTAATTTCGGCAAGCGCCCTCACATGTTGCTGTCCAGCGGGACCGGTAGCCTGTTGCAGGTTTTCGATGGCTTGCCGGCGAATGGCTTCGTAAAATACACGCTCTGCGTCGGATAGTTCTACTTGCGTGGTTATTTCCGTTTTGGGAGGCAATTCTTCGAGAACGTTATTTTTTGTGCGTCGCAAAATGAATGGCGAAACTAATTTTTTAAGGCGTTTGCTGCCCTGTTCAGCAGTTTTCACAAACCGTTCGGCGAATTGAGGCATCGTTCCCAACAAACCCGGATTGATGAATTGGAACAGATTCCACAGTTCGCCCAGATGGTTCTGTATAGGTGTTCCCGTCATCACCAAACGAAAATCGGCGTCTAAATTCATGGCGGCTTTAGAGGTTTTGGTCTGGTAGTTTTTGATAACATGCGCTTCGTCGAGTACCACAGTCGTCCATTTTTGTTCGGCAAAAAGTTTCTCTTCCGATTGTAAAAGTCCGTAAGTAGTAATGACCAAATCGAAAGCATCAGCTTTTTCGAGGGTTTGCTTGCGATTGTCGTTGGTGAGTAACAGCACATTAAGCGTGGGTGCAAAACGGTTGGTCTCACTAACCCAGTTGGAAACCACCGACGCCGGACAAACCACCAGCGCAGCGCCTTTTTTCGCGCGATACAACAGTATTGCCAACGCCTGTACTGTTTTTCCCAAACCCATATCATCGGCAAGGCAAGCGCCCGCGCCCCATTCCGAAAGTCGAACCATCCACGAAAAGCCCTCTTCCTGATATGGTCGCAATTCCGCTTTCAGTGTTTTGGGAACAACAGGCTGTATTTTTTCCACCGTCTCCAACTTTTTCCTGAAATCCGCCCATTTTTTGTCGCTTTTAAATGAACCTACCTGACCGAATAATTCGATGAGCGGCAATGATGCAAAACGGCTCAGTTTGGTTTGTTTTCCTGAAACGTCGGTATATGCCTGCAACTCATCCAAACGTTTCTTCAAATCGTTGCTCAGGGAAAGAAATTCACCATCGCCTAATTCGATAAACCTGCCGTGCGAACGGGCATTCAGATCGAGCAACTGTTTGAGCGAAAGAACAGTATCTTCGTCCACTTGCAGGTTGCCATTCATTTCGAACCAATAATCAACCCCTTTAACTTCCAAACTCAGGTTTTTCATGGATACCGACTTATTGACTTTAAATCGCGCTCCTTCGGGCCACTCCACAATGGCAATATCCTGATGGCGTGATAACACGTCCAATAAAAAAAGACTGTCGCGAGGGTCTTCGAAAACGATAGGCTCCTGCGAGGTATCAATATTGGTATTTTGTTGAATTTCGTGAAGAATTGCTTCGGCGTAACGTGTTTCGGTTTTCAGGTCGCGTGTTGTGTTGCACCGTTCATTTTCTACCAATCCGATGATGTTTTGTCCGCCAACACCCGGTTTGCAATACGGTGGTACGGTACCAAACGGTTTCACGAAAAGTTCAGCTTTCAACGAGTTACCTAAGGGCAGAAGTTGAACACGGATGCGCGGGTCGCTCTCGATGACGCGCGTTCCCTGACGTGTTTCTACCAAGTCGGAATGAATGGTAAAGAACCTGCTCAAACTCTCGAGTGTTTGCAAAAGTTTTTCTTTTCCTTCGGGAGGAATGATCATCGTATCCTTTTGGATGACTTGTAAGATAGCGCGTTGACGAGTATCAATCTCGATCAGTTTGTAGCGTGTGTTGGTTTCTTTTTGGATGACGAATTTTGCTTCTTTGGGTTCAACGTCGGCTTTCAGCGTTAATCCTTTCTTGGATTCTTCGACAGTAATTGTGGGCTGTTCTTTGATGAGTTCAACCGGAATATTGGGATTGCTGGTCATGAAGAGATACGGATGTCCTGCAAGGGCGGGCCAGGCATCGTCGGAAAAATAGACAAATCCTCCGCCACCAAAATATGAGTTATCCATCTTTATGCTGGCAGCAATACGATGGTCCTGTTCGCTCATTCCTTCAACATCCATCGCCTTTAATTTTTTTAGCGCAATTTTCCTGCCTTTACTCCAACCGCCGCTTGCCAACGAAGTTTGCAAGGTAGGCTGAATGTGATTTTTGATGGGGTCAATAAAATAAATGATACGCGCTTGTTTTTCGGTTTTTGTTTTTTGTCCCGTTGGTGAAACCACTTGCATCACTCCCAAAAGGTTGTTTAGCGTAAGTTCCCAATTTTCAGAACGTTGCCTTCGCGACAAGACAGATTGTAAATTCAATTCATCAGAAAGTTTCTTATAATTTCGTTCAAATTTTTCGGACGGGAATAATTTATTTAAAGAATAAGCCAGTTCGAGCGCAAGTAGTTTGTAACCGTTTGTTGTTGCTTTTTCGAGTAAATTTTCGCCTACTTGCAAAAAACCTGAACTCAATTTCGTTTCAGTAAAGCAAGCGGCTACAAACATAAAAATCAGATCCAAATAACTGACGGATGATGAAAAAGAGATCGCTTGTTTCATAGCTTCCGTCGTTTTTTTTGCGTCGTTTGTCGCGTGGTACATCATCGCCAGCGCAATAAAATTAGCATAATTATAGTTTGTCCCGTTTTTTTGAAGCATCCTGTGAACTTCAGACGCATACTGTTCAGCATTCATACTCAACAAAGCCAGGATATAATAAGCGATGAAGTATATTTCGTAATTGACGAACATTTCTGTCTTTTTCTTCGACGATACCCTATGTTGCAATGTTCGGAATGCCGCAGCCGCGTTGTCTTCGTATAACAGATGGATGCCGGTGGTCATCAATGTTTTCTGGTATTGTTCGGGCAGAAGTACATTATGTTTTTCCATTTGATAAAACTGACCATTCAGTAAAAAAGCATTAGCCAAAATCAGATGATGTGCATTTCCTTTTTGAACTAGATCGGGAATATCTTTTAATTTTTGCTCAAAACTAAAAACAAGTTCCATAGACATCAGATCGGCGTGAAGGTCGAGCAATTTATAGTCGAGCATCGAATATAAAGGTCCTTCGCCGAAGGTATGAAACAACCAGTTAAATTCCTCATTTCCGGCAACAGATACCAATAAATCAAAATAATCCGGTAAACGACTTCTGGCGTCATTAAGAACAATGTTAAAATTCTTATCGTCATTTCGATAATGTTTGATGATCAGATTTCTCAAATATACGTATGATGTAAACTTATGAAACGTTCCTTCCCGATCTAATTGTGGCATCATACTAATAAAACTCTTGTCGTTCATAGCGTTCGCTAAAACGGAAAGCGTAAGCGCTGGACGAATGACAACATCCATTCCTTTGGATATCAGATAGCCCTTGTTAATCAATGAGTTGTAATCTCTCAACACATAAGCGGCTGGAGCCTTTCGTTCCAACAATTTTGCCAACTCGCGCGGCTTAAACGGTACATTGTAATATGCCAATACTTTCAGAATGAGGTCCTCAATTTCTGACAATTTTCTTTTATAATCCATTTAATGATATAATTTTTTCGATAAGAAACGGCGCAAAAGTAGTTAAAAATATCTACCTTCAATTTTTATCGCATCAAAACTGCATTCTTCAACACAGAGTCCGCATTTCACACAGTTTTCCACATCAATGGTATGCACCTCGTAAGGCGTGTAGGGAATGGCGTCTACCGGACAGGCTTTGGCGCATTTGGTGCAGCCTGTGCATAAATCGTTGACCACATATTTGATCATATCCTTGCAGGTTCCGGTTTTGCAAATACCGTTGATGTGTTCTTCGTATTCTTCGCGGAAATATTTCAGGGTGGTAAGCACAGGGTTTGGCGCTGTTTTGCCCAATCCGCAGAGTGATGATTTTTTGACGTTCAAAGCCAATTCCTCTAATTTGTCAATATCTGATTTTTCGGCTTTTCCGCTGCAAATCCTGTCGAGGATATCAAGCATCCGGCGTATTCCCACCCGGCAGAAGGTACATTTGCCACATGATTGCTCGCAGGTAAAAGTCAGGAAATAACGGGCTACGTCCACCATGCAGTTGCTTTCGCTCAAAACCACCAACCCTCCGGAACCCATCATGGCGCCCATTTGCGTGAAAGCGTCGAAATCAACCTGTACATCGCAGAGATGCGCAGGAATGCAACCGCCCGAAGGACCGCCAATCTGTACTGCTTTTAGCCGTTCGCCGTTTTCCACGCCGCCGCCTATTTCTTCTATGATGCGATTCAGCGTAATGCCCATCGGTACTTCGATCAATCCGCCATGACTTATTTTTCCGGCAAGTGCAAATACTTTAGTACCTTTGCTGGTTTCGGTGCCTGTTTGCGAATAAATTCCGGCGCTGTGTAGCACAATATATGGCGCCTGACTGAATGTTTCCACGTTGTTGACCAATGTAGGATATCCATACAATCCTTTCACTGCTGGGTATGGAGGGCGTTGTTTCGGAAACCCGCGTTCGCCCTCGATCGAGGCAATCAACGCTGTTTCTTCGCCGCACACAAAAGCGCCGGCGCCCTCGAAGATGCTGATGTGGAAGGAAAAATCGCTTCCAAGAATATTGTCGCCAACTAAATTCCTTTCCTGGCATAGTTCAAGAGCCTTGCGGATGCGGGTAACTGCCAGCGGATATTCCGCGCGGATGTAAAAAATCCCCTTTCCGGATCTAACCGCATATCCGGCAATGATCATACCTTCAATGACACGAAAAGGATATGACTCAAGTATCATTCTATCCATAAATGCGCCGGGGTCGCCCTCATCGCCGTTGCAAATCACATATTTTTCATTCGCATCGGAAGCCGCCACCATTGCCCATTTTTTTCCTGAAGGAAAACCGCCGCCGCCGCGTCCGCGAAGACCGCTTTTGAGGATGGCGTCAATGATCAACTGATTCGGGGTTTTTAACGCTTTTTTCAAACCCTCGAATCCCTGATGTGACATATATTCGTCAATATTCAGCGGAGCAAGAAATCCATAACCTTCGGTAGAAATATGCTTCTGTCCGGCAAGGAAGCTGTCAATAACTCCTGTACGTTCGTCGTGGGGCTTCCAAATGACATTGTCCCAAGTAACGTCGGTATGAAGTGTGTCTATATGGTTGAGAATGTGATTTTTCAATCGCTTCAGAAAACGGGCGGGTTGAAAATGATGATGCAGAATTTCCTTAATTTCCGCCGCTTTTACTTTGGGATAACGTGAAATGGAACCATCGGGTAACACCACATCAATTAACGGAACCTTGTTGCAAAC
>Ga0123354_10009108_pt1 | contig 15158 bp, 5 predicted proteins | sample TergutLab28metaG_2_FD_97872 | JGI IMG/M metagenome (GOLD analysis project Ga0123354, IMG submission 97872) | Labiotermes labralis P4 segment gut microbial communities from Petit-Saut dam, French Guiana - Lab288 P4 | ecosystem: Host-associated > Arthropoda: Insects > Digestive system > Gut ...
AGAACACCAGCGAAATTCATTGTCGAATATGAGACGTCAAATTACTGTTAGAGTACACAGTTTAACATAGGACGTTAGAACACTAGCGAAATACATTGTCGAATATGAGACGTCAAAATACTGTTAGAGTACACAGTTTAACATAGGACGTTAGAACACTAGCGAAATACATTGTCGAATATGAGACGTCAAAATACTGTTAGAGTACAATATCTAACATAAGACATTAGAATACTGGCAAAATAAACTAATATGAGACGTTAGAATTAAAAAAATACAACAACCAATAAAATAATCCTATCTGTTTGCATGACACAATCAGCTACCTGTGGACAACTTACCAAAACTACTGCAAAAGACAAACGTAATTTCATGGCGAATTTCGAGTGTCGTGTGCACGAGTACAGAGCGTCACAAAATTGTAAAGTTATAAACTGCAGTTCATTGTAAAGTTTCATGATAATTTTGACATTCCAATTCGTATTCCTGGAAAAAAGACAAGAATATCATAAGGAATATAACATGCTTCAAGTCCAATAGTTCCCAGGCACCACGCCCATCTGTCTGCACTGAGTTCCAGCAGCTATGCATACAGATGCTTTTAATTTCAAATGTAAACTAATGTTCCCACTGAGGTGACAGTTCATACTGGGGTCTTTGGGACATCGGCACGGAGTCGGTTGGTAACAATCTACCAGATTCTACGGTGTCGCGACATAGAATACCATAATATGAATTTTCACAGCGGTAGTAAGGAGTTAGGTATGTTAACACTTACAGTCGAACACAACTACATTTGTTTTTATTACAAGGAGTTTACAACAACGACATATTTCGGCCCTATATGTGGGCCATCACCAGGTTGTGGTTAGACTTACAGCTCAGGCTATACTAGCATGCGTGTGGTGATCTTGGGGCGTGCTAGTATAGCCTAAGCTGTAAGTCTAACCATAACCTGATGATGGCCCAACATATAGGGCCGAAACATGTCGTTGTTGTAAACTCCTTGTAATAAAACAAATATAGTTGTGTTCGACTGTACGCTGTTAACATACCTAACTGCTTACTGTTGTATAAAACACAACGGGTATGACGCACATTAGATTTGCACAGCGGTGTTACCTCAAACGTCTGAAATCACGTTGAAACATCCAGAGCATAAAATAATATGGAATAATATGTTGATATATATACATACATAATACAGCATTATGGAAATACTTGCATATATATATATATATTATATATATATATATTATATATATATATATACAGACACATAAGGCTGCATTACAATACATGTACTTTTAATGTATGTGTTATCGGGCGGCAGGTTTACATAGGCCCATAAGCAGTACTAATGTATGAGGTTAAGACAAAGATAAATATGTAGGCCAAAATAAAATACACTGATGTAACAGAAAGACGTGAGAAGAACGATGCTTGAATTTCGAGCTTCTGTCCCTCGGTCTACGCGTTAATCACATTTTTCACCACAAACATTCTGATGACAACTTGAAGAGAAAAGACGGAACTATGCAGGATGTTGGGGGTGGGGGGGGGGAGATATCAGATGCTGTAACTGGGATTGTGTTCGGATGATACAAACGATTTGATCTATCTCTAATCATGCACATATAACTGGATATATTCAGCAAAAAATACATTTCGATTTATAAATGTCGAAAGGTGGAAAAAATTACTTACAAATCTAAATCATATGTAAGAAATAGTACTTCGTGTTACATATTTTCTGTAACATAATTCTGCCTTGTAGGAATACACACAGTCCACATATTTTGTATCAGCTTATGTTAAAGCAATCACTCTTGTTTATTTCCAACTAAATGCACATAATATTTTAAATACATATATTTATCACCAACTACATTAACTATTTGACATATTATGTGCGTTCAGTTGGAACAATAAGAAGTGACAAACTGTGAGAACGCACGGAGTGGTAAAGTTTTGAAGTTATATTTTGCAATACCCCTGTAGCGTTTCACGGTGGCTCCCACTTCGATAATAAACGCTGCATTAGAAAACTTGATTCCCTGTTCTAGGACCGGCTGTTTCTATGGAATGTTCACTTTGCTTCGGAACATAAATGCAACCCATTTCTATATCTGCAGGTATCCTTTTCTTCCTCCTAGGGAGTTTCTTTCGATTAATTTCAGTAGAATTCATATACACCTGCTGGCAGTCTTCGTTGCACGGATTACTGTCACGAGTACAATCACACAAGACTCGGATAAAACCTTCAATATATAGAACTCTAAACGGACATTTTGCACTTTCTTCTACTGATTTTAAATATTTCTTCTCATATTTTGCATTTCTTAACGCTTCGTTCAATTTCTTATATTCATCAATGTCTCCTTTATTCCTGGGATTTTTGGTTCTCCCGGCCGACGACGACGGCGCTGCTTGTGACACCAGCAAACAGTCTACAACCAGCAGCAGAAAGAAAACGATTCGGATGCCGCGGTATGCCCGTGACGTCATGCTGTTGAATTCACTGAACAAAACAGGATTTTAAGTGTTCGACTTGCGTAAGATTGTGCGTACTTTAAAAACAGGCCGGAAATTGAATTTCGACAATATTTTTATATTAATTCTTCTTCAGATATTCCCAACTTTATATCAATGTTCTTATCACCACCGACGTATTCAGATATGACAAAATACACTTTTCAATATTATCTCCTTGGGTTTATAAAAATGTAGACGCAACAAAAAATCTGCCGAAATAAAATGATATTTCGTTACTGTTAATAATTACGAGGAAAAAAACAAGATCACTTGTGTTATTAAACTTTGTATATAAGTAATTGTTAATAAACAAAAGAAGACACAACGTGAACAGGCTGTAAACCGAAAGCAAGCACAGTAATTAAATTCAGACTCGATCTGCAGTGCAATGTAACTGCACGCACATATTTATATACACACTAACCATTATGCCTTACATTATGCTTTATGTCAACACCCTCAACCCGCCTCTCTACACCGTAATCATGAGAACTCTCTATTGGCTCAAGTCTACGCCCACATCTGAAGCATTCTAATCACCGTTAAACATTATCACTTAATCTTCACATCCCTATCATTATCTTCAGAAGGAAGATGTAATTCCTAACCAAATATAGGAGGTGTAATTACATCCTGCACGAAAAAACCGGATTAAGGAGCGTTACGGAAAATATTCGAAAAACTATTGACCGAACAAGTTCAAAATACAACAAGATAGGCAAAGCATGAGTACTTACGAGTGTAAGGTAATACTGAGGCGCCTTCGTGCAACAATTTATGCAGTGGAAAGGTGATAAGTATTATATTTCGGAGTGTGTATGTAGCCTGAGGTAACAAACACCACCTTGCTGGTTACAGTTCGATGGTAGCACTATAGGATCACCCACTATGCTGGTTAGAATATAATGGTAGCAATATAGGATCACCCAAGATGCTGGTTAAAATTCGATGATAGCACTATAGGATCACCAAACATGCTGGTTACAATTCGATAGCAGCACTATAGGATCACCCACAATGCTGGTTACAATTGGATGGTAGAACTATAGGAACACCCATAATGATGGTTACAATTAGACGGAAGCACTATAGGAATACCCACCATGCTGGTTACAATTAGACGGTAGCACTATAGGAACATCCACCATGCTGGTTACAATTAGACGGTAGCAGTATAGGATCACCCACCATGCTGGTTACAATTCGATGGCAGCAGTATAGGAACACCCACCATGCTGGTTACAATTAGACGGTAGCAGTATAGGAACACCCACCATGCTGGTTACAATTCGATGGCAGCAGTATAGAATCACCCACTATGCTGGTTACAGTTCAATGGTAGCATTATGGGATCACCCACTATGCTGGTTACAATATGATGGTAGCAATGTAGGATCACCCAAGATGATGGTTACAATTCGATGATAGCACTATAGGATCACCAACCATGCTGGTTACAATCCGATGGCAGCACTATAGGATCACCCACCATGCAGGTTACAATTGGATGGTAGCACTATAGGAACACCCACCATGATGGTTACAATTAGACGGTAGCAATATAGGAATACCCACCATGCTAGTTACAATTAGGCGGTAGCACTATAGGAACATCCACCATGCTGGTTACAATTAGACGGTAGCAATATAGAATCACCCACCATGCTGGTTACAATTCTATGGCAGCAGTATAGGAACACCCACATTGTTGGTTACAATTGGATGGTAACAGTATAGGATCACCCACCATGCTGGTTACAATTCGATGGCAGCAATATTGGAACACCCATCATGCTGGATACAATTGGATGGTAGCACTATAGGATCACCCAACATGCTGGTTACAATTGGATGCTAGCTCTATAGGAACATCAACAATGCTGGTTACAGTTGGATCGTAGGAGTATACGATCACAAACCATACTGGTGACAATTGGATTGTAGCACTATAGGAACACTCACCATGCTGCTTACAATTGGAAGGTAGCAGTATAAGAACACCCATCATTCTGGTAAAAATTCGTTGGTAGCACTATAGGACCACCCAACATTCTGGTTAAAACTGGATGGAAGCAGTATAGGATCACCCACCATGCTGGTTACAATTGGATGGTAGCAGTATAGGATCACCCAACACGCTGGTTACAATTGGATGGTAGCAATATAGGATCACCCACAATTCTGGTTACAATAGGATAGTAACACTATAGGAACACACACCATGCTGGTTACAAATGCATGGTAGCACTATAGACCACCCAACATACCGGTTAAAATAGGATGGTAGCAGTAGAGGATCACCCACCATGCTAGTTACAATTGGATGGTAGAAGTATAGGATCTCCCACCATGTTGGTTACAATTGATGGTAGCACCATAGGATCACCCACCATGCTGGTTACAATTGGATGGTAGCACAATAGGATCACCCACCATTCCGGATAGAATTGGATGGTAACACTATAGCATCACCCAACATGCTGGTTAAAATTGGATAGCAGTACTATAGTATCACCCAACATGCTTGTTACAATTGGATGGTAGCACTATTAGATCACCCACCTTGCTGGTTCCAATTGGAAGGCGGCACTATAGGTTCACCAACCATGTTGGATACAATTGGATGATAGCACTATAAGATCACCCAACATGCTGGTTACAATTGGATGGTGGTACTAGAGGATCACCCAATATGCTGGTTACAACTGGATGGTAGCACTATATGACCACCCACCATATTGGTTACAACTGGATGGTAGCAGTATAGGATCACCCACCATGCAGGTTACAATTGGATTGTAGCACTATAGGATCACACATTATGCTGGTTACAATTGGATGGTAGCACTATAAGATAAACAACCAAGCGCGGTACACTTGGATGGTAGCACTATAAGATAACACAACATGCTTGTTACAATTGGATGGTAGCACTATAGGATCACCTACCATGCTGGTTACAATTGGATGGTAGCACTATAGGATCACAAACTATGCTGGTTACAATTAGATGGTAGCACTATTAGATCACCCACTATGCTGGTTACAATTGGATGGTAGCACAATAAGATCACCAACTATGCTGGTTACAATTGGAAGGTAGCACTAAAAAATCATCCACAATGGTGGTTACATTTGGATGGTAGCACTATAGGATCACCCACCATGCTCGTTACAATTGAATAATAGCACTATAGGATCACCTACCATGCTGGTTACAATAGGATGGTAGCACTATAAGATCACCCACCATGCTGGTTACAATTGGATGGTAGCACTATAGGATCATAAACTATGCTGGTTACAATTAGATGGTAGCACTATTAGATCACCCACTATCCTGGTTACAATTGGATGGTAGCACTATAAGATCACCTAATATGCTGGTTACAATTGGAAGGTAGCACTATAGGATCACCAACTATGCTGGTTACAATTGGATGGTAGTACTACAGGATCACCCACCATGCTGGTTACAATTGGATGGTAGTACTAGAGGATAACCCCTATGCTAGTTACAATTGGATGGTGGTACTATAGGATCACCAACTATGCTGGTTACAATTAGATGGTAGCACTATAGGATCACCCACTATGCTGGTTACAATTGGATGGTAACATTATAGGATCACCCACCAGGCTGGTTACAATTGGATGTTAGCACTATATGATCACCCACTATGCTGGTTACAATTGTATAGTAGCACTATAGGATCACCCACTATGTTGGTAACAATTGGATGGTAGCACTATAGGATCACCCACCATGCTGGTTACAATTAGAACTTAGCACTATAGGAACACCAACCATGCTGGTTACAATAAGACGGTAGCACTATAGGAACACCCACCATACTGGTTACAATTAGACGGTAGCAGTATTGGATCACCCACTATGCTGGTTACAATTGGATGGCAGCACTATAAGATCACCCACCATGCTGCTTACAATTGGGTGGTAGCACTATAGGATCACCCAACATATTGGTTACTATTGGACGGTAGAACTATAGAAAAAAGCATCATGCTGGTTACAATTGGATAGTATCAGTATAGGATCACTCACCATGCTCGTTACAATTGGATGGTAGCATTATAGGATCACCCACCATACAGGTCACAATTCGATGGTAGCACTATAAGATCACCCACCATGCTGGTTACTATTGGATGTTAGCACTATAGAAACACCCACCATGCTGGTTACAATTAGACGGTAGCACTATAGGAACACCCACCATGCTGGTTACAATTAGACAGTAGCATTATAGGATCACCCACTATGCTGATTAAAATTGGATGGTAGCTCTACAAAATCACCCACCATACTGGGTACAATTGAATGGTAGCACTATAGGATCACCCACCATGCTCTTTACAATTGGATGGTAGCACTATAGGATCATCCATCATGCTGGTTACAATTGGGTGGTAGCACTATAAGATCACCCACCATGCTGGTTACAATTGAATGGTAGCACTATAGGATCACCCACCACGCTGGTAACAATTGGATGGTAACACTATAGGATCACCCACCATGCTGGTTACAATTGCATGGTAGCACTATAGGATCACCCACCATGCTGGTTACAATTGGATAGTAGCACTATATGATCACTCATTATGATGGGTACAATTGGATGGTAGCAATATAGGATCACCCACCATTCCGGTTACAACTGGATGGTATCAGTATAGGATAACCCACCATGCTGGTTACAATTGGATTGTAGCACTATAGGATCACACACTATGCTGGTTACAATTAGATGGTAGCACTATAGTATCACCCACTATGCTGGTTACAATTGAATGGTAGCACTATAGGATCACCCACCATGCTGGGTACAATTGGATGGTAGAACTATAAGATCACCCACCATGCTGGGTACAATTGGATTGTAGCACTGAAAGATAACACAACATGCTGGTACCAATTGGACGGTAGCACTATAGGATCACCCAATATGCTGGTTACAATTGGATAGTAGCACTATAAGATAACCCACCATGCTGGGTACAATTGGATAGTAGCACTATAAGATAACATAACATGCTGGTTACAATTGGATGGTAGCACTATAGGATCACCCACTATATTGGTTACAATTGGATGGTTGCACTAAAGGATCACACACAATGCCGGTTACATTTGGATCGTAGCACTATAGGATCACCCACCATGCTGGTTACAATTGGATAGTAGCACTATAGTATCACCTGCCATGCTGTTTACAATCGGATGGTAGCACTATAGGATTACGCACCATGCTGGTTACAATTGGATTGTAGCACTATAGGATCACCCACTATGCTGGTTACAATTAGATGGTAGCATTATTAGATCACCCACTATGCTGGTTACAATTGGATGGTAGCACTATATGATCACTCACTATACTGGTTACAATTGGAAGGTAGCACTATAGGATCACCAACTATGCTGGTTACAATTGGATGGTAGCACTACAGGATCACCCACCATGCTGGTTACAATTGGATGGTAGCACTAGAGGATCACCTACTCTGCTAGTTACAATTGGATGGTAGTACTATAGGATCACCAATTATGCTGGTTACATTTAGATGGTAGCACTATAGGATCACCCACTATGCTGGTTACAATTAGACGTTAGCACTATAGGAAAACCCACCATGCTGGTTACAATTAGACGGTAGCACTATAGGAACACCCACCATAATGGTTACAATTAGACGGTAGCAGTATTGGACCACCCACTATGCTGGTTACAATTGGTTGGCAGGACTATAAGATCACCCGCCATGCTGGTTACAATTGGATGGTAGCACTATTCGATCACCCAACATGCTTGTTACAATTTGAAGGTAGAACTATAGGAAAACCCACCATGCTGGTTACAATTGGATGGTAGCAGTATAGGATCTCTCACCATGCTGGTTACAATTGGATGGTAGCATTATAGGATCACCCACTATACTGGTCACAATTGGATGGTAGCACTATAATTCACCCACCATGCTCGTTACTATTGGATGTTAACACTATAGAAACACCCACCATGCTGGTTACAATTAGACGGTAGCACTATAGGAACACCCACCATGCTGGTTACAATTGGACAGTAGCAGTATAGGATCACCCACTATGCTGGTTACAATTGGATGTTAGCTCTATAAAATCACCCACCATGCTGGTTACAATTGAATGGTAGCACTATAGGATCACCCACCATGCTCTTTACAATTGGATGGTAGCACTATAGGATCACCCACCATGCTCGTTACAATTGTGTGGTAGCACTATAGGATCACCCACCATGCTGGTTACAATTGGATGGTAGCACTATATGATCACTCATTATGCTGGGTACAATTGGATGGTAAGAATATAGGATCACCCAACATGCTGGTTACAATTGGATGGTAGCAATATAGGATCACCCAACATGCTGTTTACAATTGGATGGTAGCAGAATAGGATCACCCACCATGCTGGTTACAATTGGATGGTAGCACTATAAAATCACCCACCATGCTGGTTACAATTGGATGGTAGCACTACAGGATCACCACCATGCTGCTTACAATTGGATGGTAGCACTATTTTATCACCCACTATGCTGGGTACAATTGGATGGTAGCACTATACAAACACCCACCATGCTGGTTAAAATTAGACGGTAGCACTATAGGAACAACCACCATGCAGGTTACAAATAGACGGTAGCAGTATAGGATCACCCACTATGTTGGTAACAATTGGATGGTAGCACCATATGATCACCCACTATGCTGGGTACAATTGGATGGTAGCACTATACGAACACCCACCATGCTGGTTACAATTAGAAAGTAGCACTATAGGAACACCCAAAATGCTGGTTACAATTAGACGGTAGCAGTATAGGATCATCCACTATGCTGGTTACAATTGGATGGTATCACTATATGATCCCCCACCAAGCTGGTTACAATTGGACGGTAGCACTATAAGATCACCCAACCTGCTAGTTGCAATTGGATGGTAGCACTATAGGATCAACCACTATGCTGGTTACAATTGGATGGTAGCACTACAGGATCACCCAATATGCTGGTTACAATTTGATTTTAGCATTATAGGATCAACCACTAAGCTGGTTACAAATGGATTGTAGCAATATAGGATCACCCTCCATGCTTGTTACAATTGGATTTATCATTATAGGATCACCCACTAAGCTGGTTACAATTGGATGGTAGCACTATAGGATCACCCACCATGCTGGTTACAATTGGATGGTAGCACTATAGAATCACCCACTATGCTGGTTACAATTGGATGATAACAGTATATGATCAACAACTATGGTACATACAATTAGATGGTAGCACAATAGGATCAACCACTATGCTGGTTACAATTGGATTGTAGTAGTGTAGGATCACCCACTATGCTGGGTACAATTGGATGGTAGGAGTATAGGATCACCCAACATGTTGGTTACAATTGGATGGTAGCAGTATAGAATCGCCCAACATGCTGGGTACAATTGGATGGTAGCACAATATCATCACACAACATGCTGGGTACAATTGGATGGTAGCACTATAGGATCACCCACTATACTGGTTACAATTGGATGGTAGCAGTATAGGATCACCCACTATGTTGGTTACAATTAGACGGTAACACTATAGGATCACCAACTGTGCTCGTTACAATTGGATGGTAGCACTATAGGATCACCCACCATGCTGGTTACAATTGGATGGTAGCAGTATGGGATCACCCACCATGCTGGGAACAATTCGACGGTAGCTCTATACGATCACCCACTATGCTAGTTAGAAAAAGATGGTCGCACTATAAGATCACCCAATATGCTGGTTACAATTGGGTGGTAGCACTATAGGACCACCCACTCTGCTGGTTACAATTGGATAGAAGCACTATAGGATCATCCATTATGCTGGTTACAATTAGATGTTAGCACTATAGGATCACCCACTATGCCGGGTACAATTGGATGGTAGTACTATAGGATCACCCACCATGCTGGGTAAAATTGGATGGTTGCTCTATAGGATCACCCACTATGCTGGTTACAATTGGATGGTAGTACTATAGGATCACCTACCATGCTGGTTACAATTGGATTGTGGATCTATATGATCACAAACTATGCTAGTTACAATTGGATGATTGCACGATTGGCTCACCCACTTTGCTGGTTACAATTGGATGGTAGCACTATAGGATCAACCACTATGCTGGTTACAATTAGGGGATGGTAGCACTATAGGGTCACCCACTATGCTGGGTACAATTGGATGATATCACTATAGGATCACCCACTATGATGGGTACAATTGTATGGTTGCTCTATATGATCACCGACTATGCTGGTTACAGTTGGATGGTAGCAATGTAGGATCACCCAACAAGCTAGTTACAATTGGATGGTAGCACTATAGGATCACCCACTATGCTGGGTACAATTGTATGGTAGCACTGTAGGATCACCCAATAAGCTGGCTGCATTTGGATGGTAGCTCAATTGGATCACCCACTATGCTGGTTACAATTGGATTGTAGCATTATAGGATCACCCACTATGGTGGTTACAATTAGATGTTAGCACTATAGAATCACCCACTATGCTCGGTACAATTGAATTGTAGCACTATAGGATCACCCAATATCCTGGGTACAATTGGATGTTAGCACTATAGGACCACCAACTATGCTGGTTACATTTGGATAGTAGCTCTACAGGATCACCCACCATGGTGGTTACAATTAGATTGTAGCACTATAGGATCACCCACTATGCTGGGTACAATTGGATGGTAGCACTATACGACCACCCACTATGCTGGTTACAATTGGATAGTAGCTCTATAGGATCACCCACTATGCTGGTAACAATAGGATGGTAGCTCTATAGGATCATCCACTATGCTGGTTACAATTGGATTGTAGCACTATAGGACCACCCACTATGCTGGTTACAATTGAATGGTAGCACTATAGGATCACCCACTATGCTGGTTACAATTGAATGGTAGCACTATAGGATCACCCTCTATGATGGTTACAATTGAATGGTAGCACTATAGAATCACCCACTATGCTGGTTACAATGGATGGTAGCACTATAGAATCACCCACTATGCTGGTTACAATGGATGGTAGCACTATAAGATCACCCACTATGCTGGTTACAATTGGATGGTAGCTCTATCCGATCACCCACTTTGCTGGTTACAATTGGATGGTAGCAGTATAGGTTCACCCACTATGCTGGTTACAATTGGACGGTAGCACTATAGGACCACCGACTATGCTGTTTACAATTGGATGGTAGCACTATAGGATCACCCACTATGCTGGTTACAATTGGATTGCAGCACTATAAGATCACCCACTATGCTGGTTACAATTGGACGGTAGCACTTTAAGATCACCCACTATGCTGGTTACAATTGGATGGTAGCAGTATAGGATCACCCTCTATGATGGTTACAATTGGACAGTAGCCCTATAGGATCACCCACCATGCTGGTTACAATTGGACGGTAGCACTATAGGATCACACGTATTCGGGAAACGTCAATTTCGCACTAGAAATGTCCAAGAAGCCCCAGTGGGGGAGTAGAGGTATACCTCTTCTCTTTCTCTAACCTTGGCGCCAGATGAGATGGGTTGTAAACGCCACGCTCCGGCCGCTTTACTCCCGGGAACGAGGTCCGGTGACCATTGTACAGGAAGCTGGAACAGGTGCGGAAAAACTCGCCCCATCAGGATTCGATCCCCTGACCGTCCAGCCCATAGCGAAAGGCTATACAGTCTACGCTATTCCGCCCCAAACGATTATAAACGAGACAAAAATATCTTCTGCTGCCGGGATTCGAGCTCTGGATCTTCAAATCCGTAGTACAGTTAGTACAGCGCCTCTGGCGTACACCCTAAAAATTGCTTTTAATAAATTTCTGATGTTTGTTACAAATATTTCAGCAATTTTATAAATTGTCAGTGAGAGGTCCGTACGCCCGTTGCAATGTTTTACTGACCGTCAACAATACAACCCCGGTACGCAGCCACTGTCTGAACAGAACAGCCACGTTCGAGTTTGTCAATCAGATACTTCAAACTTTGCAGGAGGGAAGGCACACAAATGGTCTCACACACTGTTTAAAGTTGTCCGGTAGGTAAGGCACCGTTATCACTCTTACCTTACACATCTCTGCCTTCCTTAACTAACTCCATGGAGCAGACTTCTTCCTCAGAAGCTAACAGTTCCTCTTATACTCAAGAAATTCCCAACATTTTATTGAACCCCCAAGGTTCATTACGACATTCCCAAGAGCCCACCACCTGTCCCTTACTGAGCCAGATTAATCCAGTCCTTAATCTCATTCAACTCTTCGAACATACATTTTAATATTTATTGCTATATACGCCTAAGTATTCCAAAATGGTCTCTTTCCCATCGGTTTCCCCAACAAAATCCTGCATGCACCTCTCCTGTCCCTCATACATGCTACATGCCCCGCCCACCTCATTCTTCTCGATTTGATCACCGGAATAATATTTGATGAGCAGTACAGATCATTAAGCTCCCCATTATGTAGTTTTCTACACTCCCCTGTTACCTCGTCCCTCTTAGGCTCAAATAGTCCCCTCAGCACCCTATTCTCAAACACCTTCAACCTGTCTTTCTCCCTCAGTGTGACAGACCAAGTTCCAAACCCACACAAAACAACAGGCAAAGTTATAGTTTTGTACATGTTCATCTTTATGTTCTTGGATACCGAACTGGAAGACAAAAGATTCTGCACTGAACGATAGCAAGCACTCCACGTTTTCTATCTGCTGCCAATTTCGTCATTAAACGAAACTTTGTCCTTCAAGTAACAGACCGTAACAAGTGCTCCGGTAGCTGAGAATTCTTGAGAGTTTCATCAGCAAGGTCTCAGATATGAGTGATGGATTGTGAACAGAACATTTGCACAAGTAAAGTAATGGGTCATCAAATACGCCAAATGTTTCGAACAAATACGGCTTTCAATAGTGTCCATCATCCGCTAAAAAGAAAAACCAACCGACATCAGAATCACTTGCCGTTGTGTCTGCGTTTTCTCTTCGCAGAGCAACATACAAAATATTCCGTTCAGTAGGGTTACTCTTTTTTTCAATACCAAACAAATTTTCTGCCCCTTAGTAACTGGTAAAATCTTAACCATATATAAGAGACGTGCTGACGTTTCCAGTTGCCTGTATAATTCAGAGCCACGTGGCGCCCCGTATATGTCACATAATGCAGGAAACATCCACAAAACAAAGATTTGTCGAAGCTCAGATATTGGAGCGACGACGCCAAAGGACTGGAATTACATTCTCGAAGAACTTAACAACTTCGGCTAAAGACCACATGTTTCGTCTCCTCTCCCGCTACCTACAAACGTAAAAACAAGATGGCGTGGAACAATAATTTTACCTTTTTAACCAATTTTATAGACAAATTCTTTATTTTAATACACTTACTACATTCCTCTACATGTTTCGAGCACTATTGTGCTCATCTTCAGGAGGACAATTGTATTAACACAGCATCTGGTATTGTCACTGTATGACTGTTCAGTACGCAGGACTGGTTGGAATTCCAACCAGTCCTGCGTACTGAACAGTCACACAGTGACAATACCAGATGCTGTGTTAATACAATTTTCCTCCTGAAGATGAGCACAATAGTGCTCGAAACATGTAGAGGAATAAATATATTAAAATAAAGAATTTGTGCATCAAGTTGGTAGAAAAAAAGATTATCATTATATTAGGATTCACGGTCAACAAAACGTATAAATAATTCTACCTGTTGTTTTGTGCGAGTGTGAACCTGGATTTCCAAACTACGGGATGAACACTGAGTGAGGGGTTTCTAGAAGAGGACGCGCAGGGAAATGTTGGGATATAACAGGGAGACTCGACATACTAGCACGAAGGAGAGGGTCGTAAGTAGTAATAATCACCATTTTTTGACATTCAGGTGACCGTGCATCGTGATAAATTCTTATAATAATCACCGTTTATTATTGGGGATCAATAGATGGGCACGGGTAGGGTATGTAGCACGCAAAGAAGTTGATTAGTGGATAGAGAAATCTGGGCGAAAATTTTGAAAAGAAAACGCGACTTAACGGATTTTGATGATGAATTAAAAGAAGTAACAACGTCGAAGATTTTGTGCTGGATTCATCTGGCTCTGGATCAGTGGCGAGCTGTTGTGAATACGAAAATGAACATTGCTATCCCATAAAACTGTGCATTTGAGAAGTTGAGTAACTGTCAGCTTCTTCAGAGAACTACGTATCAATGAACCTGTCCAATCAGCTGGTGTGTTGCTTAGTTCATTTGTGCTCGTAACGAACTGATAAAAACGTATAAACTGTGGTTGGTTTTTTTCTGCATTTTGGATAGGCTTGAAAGTGCTAATGAACAGAAGGAAATGAATTATGAAACATGCAGGGCTAGGCGGGACACAAACCAGCGACGAAATGATCTCAGACAGAGGGTACGTTCATGTCTTGTAAGGCAAAAACAGAAGACAATAAATTAAAACACACCACACACACACACACACACACACACACAC
>Ga0123354_10009110_pt1 | contig 15157 bp, 8 predicted proteins | sample TergutLab28metaG_2_FD_97872 | JGI IMG/M metagenome (GOLD analysis project Ga0123354, IMG submission 97872) | Labiotermes labralis P4 segment gut microbial communities from Petit-Saut dam, French Guiana - Lab288 P4 | ecosystem: Host-associated > Arthropoda: Insects > Digestive system > Gut ...
ATAAACCTTAGTGATACAGATACCATCAGTGAACACTTGCCCATAGCTGACATCGAAAACAGAGAATCAATTCGCATAAATCTTAGTGATACAGATACCATCAGTGAACACTTGCCCATAGCTTACATTACAAACAGAGAATCTATTCGCATAAACCTTAGTGATACAGATACCATCAGTGAACATTTGCCCATACCTGACATCGCAAACAGAGAATCAATTCGCATAAACCTTAGTGATACAGATACTATCAGTGAACACTTGCACATAGCTGACATCGAAAACAGAGAATCAGTTCGCATAAACCTTAGTGATACAGATACCATCAGTGAACACTTGCCCATAGCTTACATTACAAACAGAGAATCAATTCGCATAAACCTTAGTGATAAAGATACCATCAGTGAACATTTGCCCATACCTGACATCGCAAACAGAGAATCAATTCGCATAAACCTTAGTGATACAGATACCATCAGTGAACACTTGCACATAGCTGACATCGCAAACAGAGAATCAGTTCACATAAACCTTAGTGATACAGATAGCATCAATGAACACTTGCCCATAGCTGACATCACAAACAGAGCATCAATTCATATGTGTGAGGGGCAACTCGGTGGTCTCATCCATATAACCTGGCAAGTGCACGTGTGCACACCAAACAAGCTTTACCTCTTCCCTTTCAATACATTAACTAATGCTCGATAACCAGTTTATCTCCTCACCTTCTTGGTTGCCTAGTTCGAGATTTGAACTATGGACCGTGGCCGGTTACAGTAGAGGAGAGGTGGCGGCCTAGCTCCATACCCATTTACAGGTTAGCACTGGGAGGAGGTGGGTGGTTGCCATATGGATGTATGCCAGTATCAAGTCAGACAGTTGGCTGTTTTAATTTGGTAGTGAGTGGGATGGTAACTTTCTGTTGGAATGTTGTGCTTTGCAGTGTGGTATGAACTTACTGACTTTTTCAAAGGAAAAGCGGTAACTTTACCCCAGACTGCATGGTATCACCCAGAAGCCAGTAAGTCGCACATGGAATTGTGTTGGTAGTAATGCAGGGAATTTGAGTAACCAAGCTACTATAAGCTTATCAAGAATGATGGCTGCATCAAGTTAATTAGCATTTAGAAGTTAAAGCTTCGGAATTAGCAAAGTGTAATGTTTGTTAGGTTTGGAGAGACGAAAGTGGGGAAAGAGCTGTGTTTTGTGGCTTACATATTGCCAGAATTTTGGCAGTAAAAGCTGTCAGAAGCGAACGAAGGAAGGTGAAGATTTCATGTGTACGAGGATAATATTAGAATGGGTCTTATGAAATAGGACACAAAATTGATTCTTCTGTCTCAGGATTAGGCTTAGATGTATTTATCTGTAGATTTCCATTAGTGACGAATTGGTTTGCATGAGCATTGTAATGAATATATACATTGAGTTCCTTCTCTGCTGATCTGAGCACAGCATTTTGCCACAAGAAGTCCTGGTGGATGTCGGCTGTCTGTTCTGTAAGGCTGCTGTGTTTTGTGCGATGACAAAGACCCTGTACGTTCGTTGCCTCATTGTGCGTCTTCATATGTGCAGGTGCAGGGGTTTTCTGTGAACCTGTGTGGCACAGAGGCAGTCTTGGACACCAGCTCCGGCAAGTCATATGGTACACTAACCAGTGTTATTTTTGACTACCAACAGCAGCAGGTTCGCTTGATGTTCACCAGGGAATCCAACTGCACTTCCACAGGTATGCAGTTTATAACCAATCCAAATTATTTTCTTCTTGCTCGGCCCAATTTCTTTAGGTTTTGCTCTTTACTCTAATATTGGTATACAGGTGGTATGAGGATCAGTTTGGCTAGTCCGTGCAGAGGAGAACAAGACTTATCTCAGGGGTAAGGAGTTAGGTATGTTAACACTTAACATCGAACACAACTATATTTGTTTTTATTCCAAGGAGTTTACAACAACGACATATTTCGGCCCTATATGTGGGCCATCATCAGGTCGACATATAATTAAACATGTCAGAAATTGACATGGAACAATAACAAGGACATGGCTGGGCCCCATCTCAGCTACTTAGCGCCGCAGCACAAGGCTTAACCTATATTATTCTCACTGATTGTACCTATTCTTGTCCTAGCTTAAGTAATTATACTTGCATGTTATATATTATATTACATTACACCCCCTAGCATAAGATATAGCCCCCATGGGGAATAAAGAAAAACGATATCCAAACAGATACATCCAGGACCATGGTACCCTGTGATATAATGAGATCTCGAACCTGATGATGGCCCACATATAGGGTTGAAACATGTCATTGTTGTAAACTCATTGTAATAAAAATAAATATAGTTGTGTTCGACATTAAGTGTTAATATACCTAACTCCTTACTATTGTACAAAACACAACAGGGATGACACACATTAGAATTATCTCAGGGGATTTAACGTGGTAGGTGTTAGGTGGTGCATGTACAGCTGTAGCTGTAAGTGAAATTATATCGGTAGATTGAACGCTCTAAACAAAATAATGTCACTTCAATGATTGAATAATTGAGAACCAAATATATTTAATGGACAGTACCAATACACCATCTTGTATCTACTGGCGACCCGGCGGTTTGGAGTGCACGACCTCGACCGACTCGACTGACCGTGTGTGTGTTACCTGCATATCCTTCCACGGCTAGAGCAACGGCCCGGTTTATCTCCCTTTTATGACCTTAACAACCCCAGAGCCTCAAGTTCTCTTGGACATAGGGTGCCGGCCGCTGTAAACCTCTCACTCCCACACACTACTACCATCCTCCTCACTAGGACCAAAGTGTACTGTTATAAGTTGACTCTATTTGATGTAGTTCAGCAAACATCGCTTTATTGCGTAGGGCAGTTACTTTACTATCACTTGCTGTCTCCTTTCAGCTTACTGATCGTATTATCCTTTTAAAGCCTACTGGTAACTTTGTGTACCACAAGGTTTAGCAGTCAAAAATTCTACAATGTGATCGCATGGAATTTGTGTATTTTGTGTGGTTCTCGAAACAAACAGCATATTTTGCCTTACACAGCTTCAAAAGATTGGATTTTATAACTGGTGTGGAGAGTGTTTACTGTGTGGTATGTACACAGCCCATATGTACCACAGATACGTATCATCTTTAAAGGGTTAATGTAGCCCACTCTGCCAGCTTCTCACATGTCATGCAGCAATGGGGAAGTAGTGAACATTACTAGTTCCAATAAAGAACCTGTGTTTTATGTCAGGGTCTCATGTAAAGTTTTAATTCTCATGGGAACTTTGCTCTTCTGGTATGTTACACAGCATACATTTGTAGTTTGTTACCAGTACAGTCATGCACCACATAACGACATTACGTTCCGACGACGGACCGCATATATGACGGTGGTCCCATAAGTTTGTAATATTATTACTTACCATTGTGTTACAATTGCCTACAATATTCAGTACAGTAACATGCTGTACAGGTTTGTAGCCTAGGAGCAATAGGCTATACCATATAGACTAGGAGTGTAGTAGGCTGTACTATCTAGGTTTGCATAAATACATTCTGTGATATTTGGACGATGACAAAATCGCCTAACACCACATTTCTCAGAACGTATCCCCGTCGTTAAGCGATGCACGACTGTATACGTTCGATACGAAACACGTATGTTACTGATATTGTGGAACCATAGCCCACTGTAGCATTGACACACCCTGTGGTCCACAGAAACCTACAATTCGCAATTGCTGCTCAACTGTGGCAGAGATGCAGGCTTCGACAAACCGAGACTGGTGACCGTGAGTACACATTGACTGATTGGTTTGCTGGGTGGAAGAAAAGTGGAACTGCTGTATGATAAAGTTTAGAACATGCCACCGTAGCAAGGCCACTTCTGTTTCTTACCACAGAGATCTGGACGTAACGTGGCACTCAGGTATTGCAGTGTGCCCTGTGCTGTCGGTATGGTAGGGCTGATGACAGAACAAAATCATCAGAGCATGTTAAAAAAAGATGATTTCCCAGAAGAGGTCAGAGTTCACTTTTCTGCCATTCAGTCTTCTAGTTGTATATGTCTTTGTCTTATATATGCTGGCACTGACAGGAACAGCTTTGACATGGACAGCATGGATTGGGTTTTTGTTGTCTCTGGACTAACCTTTTGGAGAATATGTATATACTTACTTACTTACTTACTTACTCCATGGAGCACAGTCCTCGATAAGCTACCAGGTTTTCAGCTAGTCAAGAAATTCCCCGCATTTTATGGAACCCAAAGGTTCATTACCGCATTTACATGTGCCCCCTCCCATCTATGCCTGGGTCTTCCAAGTGGTCTCTTTCCCTCAGGTATATGCCTTTCCTCTCCCCCATATGCGCTCTATGCCCCGCCCATCTCATTCTTCTTGATTTTATCACCCGGACAATGTTGGGAGAGGAGTTGGAAAAAATGTGTATATACAGTGATACCTCGGCTAACGAGTGACCCTGCTAACGAATTTTTTGGCTAATGTAGATTTTTTCGCAGTTTTTCGGACACGGCTAATGAACATGGATTCGGCTAATGAATGTTTTAGTGGATGCTCGCGCTAACATAAAGCAGCAAACATGAACGGTTGGGCCATTCCAGGAGCTTATCTTTTTCGTCTGTATGTGTGTTCCGGCAAACGAAGATTTCGGCTAATGAATGTGATTCCAGAACGAATTATCTTCGTTAGCCGAGGTATCACTGTATTCTTGATTTCAAACTTTCATCGTGTTCTGAATGTTGTATGCTTTCTTCTGGGTAATTCCCCGGCGTCTGAATTTTATATGCCGATGTTTCGGAACACTCGGTCCCATCTTCATAGGCGGGCAGGTATGAAGAAAATTTCTTCATACCTGCCCGCCTATGAAGATGGAACAGTGTGTTCCAAAATGTTGGCATATAAAATTCAGGTGCCAGGGAATTACCCTGAAGAAAGAATACAACATGTATATTTATTCTCAAAAAACCCAAGTCTTCATGGCTGCAGGGTAAGGACCGTGTGTGTCTAGCCCTTGTCCCTCCAGGTTGTATTATGTGGCCTGTTGCCACATTTGTAAATATATATATATTCTGTAAAAATTACACAATAATTTAGGTGGTAGGTATAGCACCTATTTTTATCCCTCCACGCGCAGTCCACGAGCAAGTCTACCATAACGAGTGCGGCCCTTTGCCATCAGTAGGTTGGGCATCCATTTTACAGACCTTTAAAATGACTGCACTTCAGTCACGTACATTTTTAACTGGAATGCGTTGGTCACTGGTCATAAATATCTGTGATCTGATTTCTCCTGCTGCCACCAAAGCCAAGATCATAGCTGTTCTCATGAGAAAACATCTGTAGCTAATGCATATTTATAAGTCATAAGTAAAAAATGCTCATAGTTGAGTGAGTAGATGGTCATGAGAACAAATGTTAGACTTGGTATTATAAATGATTGTAATTATTAACATGTTACATAGAGAGTACTGATAGTTTCATCACTCTTGTTACTTTCGGTGGGGAAAGAACTTCAATGCTGAAATACACATATTTTGTGCCGAGATTGAAGCTCTTCTGGCATGCGACATTGTGATATTGGGCGAGGTGTTCTGATGTTTAAAAGTGGTGTTGTGCTTTCACCTTTGAAAGTTAAACTGGAAATTTTGGAGTCACCAGTATTCTTCAAAACACAGGAACCACTCACCCATCGGCACGAAGTGTCACTTCCCAGTAGACACGAGTGCGAGAATCTCGAATATTGCATGTTTTTTGTTGTGTCCGCCCTTAAGCTGTTGTCCTACTAACAGTACTTGAAATCTGTAGACATGTTTATGATCTATCTAGGTATCAAATGTCACGTGCCTAGCTACAGGAATTGTTATTGTCGTTAAACTGAAAATTTTCACACGGTATGATGATGTTTCACAAAAGGTGTATACTTTGGAGAGAGCGAGAGAGAGAGAGAGAGAGAAACCTGGGCTCCTCCACCATTTCTGGTTCCCAAATTAAATGGCACTCTTGCCGCGTTGTAGGTCTACCAGGCTTTTGTTGCTGACTGTAGGAAATTCAAAAGTACCGTAAAGGGGTGCGGCGGTTGTCCCAACCACCAAAACCGTTACCTAGAAAGAGTATTTGCTGCCACCACTTTGGACATTACTATGACGTATTTCACTAAATAATATATTCTACAACACTACAACATATTACATAAATATATAACACTAAAGAAAGCACAATAACCAAATCAAAATCTAAGGCACGGTATAGGGTACTTCTCCCTCACAAGGATTACAATTTCCTATAAAGGAATTTCCATAAGGAAAGTCTGATAAACTCAAGAAAACCCAAATACAATCCATATAATTTCTGTGCTTCAATGTGGTACAGAACAACCTAACCACGCTTACCTGATACAATGATGAGCAACAAAGCCCACATTTTATAAAATTTATTCCTTCTCTGCTTCCACGTATGTCGTTACCGAAGTTTTCAGCCAAGACTCTCTCTCGTCACTTTTCAAAATCACACCACACTTCTAAACCAAAGTCAGCATTTCCTGCATTCACCTAGCAACAGTTTTCTGCAACTTCAACTATTTGCTTTTGCTATGTGAATGATAGGTGATCTGGACTTCCTGTTTGTTCAACTGGGAGATGCACCCAGCCGTCCCTATAACACTACCAACATACATGAAATATATAAAATGAAATGGTATAAAATAAAATAAAATAAAGTGTTCTCTACAAGGCACTACAGTACCATTTTGGGGTGGACTGCGGTAGCGTAATGTTCCTTACCAAACGTGACACAGTCAGGTGGTTCAAAACCTGATGGTGAGAAACTGCAGGCATGGAACCTCATGGCAGGCTGCGATCATTAGCTGTACCCATCCTTTCACCATTTATACGTATTTCCTGGCTTTATTAATTTGTACTCGTATCATAAGGGCTTTGGGAATGTCATGCATTTTCATTAAGTGGAAGCTTGGGTCACTCTATTGGGAATATATGGGTTGTATAGTGTGGGAGCAGGCGAGTTTGTAGTAAGGCTTTACATAAACACTCATACTTTTACTTACTCTATGAAGCCAAGTCCTTCTTGAAATGCTAACCGGTTCTCAACTAGTCAAGAAATTCCCCGCATTTTATGGAACCCATAGGTTAGCTATCGCATTCACCAGTGTCCACCACCTGTCCCTAGCCTGATCCAGATTAATCCAGTCTGTTCCCCATCCCACTTTCTGAAGGTTCAATTTAATATTATCCTCCCATCTACACCAGGGTCTTCCAAGTGGTTCTTTCCCTCAGGTTTCCCCACTAAAAACCTATATACTCCTCTCATCTCCCCCATGGTAATTGCATGATGGATTCCCACACCACGGTGCTTTTTGCCAGGCAAACAGGATGGAAGTTATAACAAGGTGTGCGCACGTGCGCTGTGATCTTAGTGAGATTTGTGAAGTGGAATTTTTCCTGAAATAGTGCAGTATGAAGTTGCCGTAGCAATGCGTGCGCATCACTGCGGACATCTTCGCGGCGTACTGCTCAGCAGACGCTGCAACATTTTTTGTTCGCTATTTCGCGAAACTGCAGTATAATTTTTATGTTTTTGTTCACGTGATCAAAAATAGTAGCAACAATTCCTTAGGTTGTGGTGACTTACGAGGAAGTTATTTGATGCTGCAGACTGAAGTGTCTTTCATCTGTCGAACTTTTGAACCAGCAAGATTTCACTCTGGCGTTATACGAATAGTGTCTTCCTCCTCCACGCCATCGAACAATGCTTGCTTACAATAGTGGTGCCATGTGTCATGCTGTCTAGCAGGCATATGTTTACTGCTGCTGTTTTTCTATATTTTGTACACATTGCATGGTGCACGTGTGAGCTGTGGGCAAGTGAAGATGCTTTGCATTCATCCTGCCATTGTTACATAATGGACATTGTTGTGTGTCAGTGCCAGTCTTCTCAAGGTGTGCTTGGAGGTATTGTAGCATGTGGCTAGCCTAAAAGTGGCCAAGGGTGGGGGGCATGGTGAGATGCTCCAATGACTATCCTGTGCCGAGTCAGGGTTTGAAGGTGCTTTATCATGGAAGTTAAAATCTATTTTTAATGGGTTTTTCCAATCTGACATGGCTGGGACCCAGTCAGATGTGGGCTATCCAACTGTCACCAGCTAATCACGAGAGCTCTTCCTCTGCATGCTAGGTTAATCTGGCAATATGTGGGTCAGTTTAGGGCCCGAGGTTTGCATCATGATCTGAGAATTGATCAGGAAGGTTACTTTGCAATGATTTTGGTGTGCACGCAGCTCACAGATTCTTTCACTGTGGCTGTTCCTCTGCACAGCACATTGACCGCACGACAGTTAAGGCATGAGATGTGCAAAGTACATAAATTGATGCAAGGTTATGGCTGCCTTTGTCTCAGTACTTCACATATGAACTACGGTAAAAGCTGTTCAGTGAATTTAACTTTGGTCTGTATGGAAGAAAATAGAATTTCCAAAAGGGTATTATATATGAATTTGGGAACAACAAGATTGAGAGGTAGACTAAGAAATAGATGGTGAGATGAGGTGAGAGAGGATGGAAGAATAGTTGGTGGAGCAGGGTGGCAGGAAAAAGTACATAACAGAGGAGGAATGGAAGCAGCTCCTGAGAACGGCAAGGAATTGTCGCATTCTGCACATGCCAATGGAATGAATGAATTCATTCACTAAATAACCCTGCTGTACATTAAGCTGACATTGAACTTCCATAATCTATTCAAAAAATGGTCCACCGTAGTAGGGGTGCAAAAATCCTGGGTGCCAGTCACCACGGTGACTAAATTTTGTACATTTGGTGCCAGATATCTATGAGTTCTCAGTGTGGAACTTGTACTTTGCTTTATGTTGCCCTTCCAGCATCTTGAATTTTGAGATGGTTCCTAGATTTTTGCAAAATTTGTAGACGCATGCACTGTGGGTGGTAGATCTGGCAGTATGTTGGGAAAAAGTGGAGCTGTATCAAACCTTTGCAGTAAATAGCATGTAAAGATCTTTTTAACCTGCATATATAAAAATGTAACGAATAAAGAAATTTATGCAAATGTTAAAAAAAAACCTGCTATAATAGAGACAATAAGGTTAAATAGATTATGTTGGTTTGGGCATGTACAGAGAATGGAAGAAAATGGAATTCCCAAAAGGGTATTGTATATGAATTTGGGAACAAATAGATTGAAAGGTAGACCAAGAAATAGATGGCAAGATGAGGTGAGAGAGGATGGAAGAATAGTTGGTGGAGATGGGTGGCAGGAAAAAGTACATAACAGAGAGGAATGGAAGAAGCTCCTGAGAGCGGCAAGGAATCGTCACATTCTGCATATGACAGTGGAATGAATGAATTCACTAAATAACCCTGCTGTACGTTAAGCTGACATTGAACTTCCATAATCTATCCAAAAAATGGCCCCCCGTACTAGGGGTGCAAAAATCCCAGGTGCCAGGTCGCCACGGTGACTAAATTTTGTACATTTGGTGCCAAATATTTATGAGTCCTCAGTATGGAACTTGAACTTTCCTTTATGTTGCCCTTCCAGCATCGTGGATTTTGAGATGGTTCCTAGATTTTTTGCAAAATTTGTATGCCCCTGCATAATACCAACAGTGATACACTGAATGTGATATGTACTGAGACACCATAATCCTTTGATGCCGAAAGTTTTTCGGAATAATATGGGGGTGAAAAACCTTGAAAGTGGTAAAAAAAAAACTTAACCTTATTGGGTGTAGCTGTAGGCACAGCAAATCATCAGTATGTAGAAGCATGCACTGTGTGTGGTAGATCTGGCAGTATCTATTTTCATTGTTACACCGTGCATGTTGTCGAGTTACTCAATTATTACACCAACTACTGCACATATATAAAATTTATAAAATTTACGCATTAAAACATTAAAAATGCTCCGACATGTTTCGGTACCAGAACCATCATCAGGGAGCTATATATTCCTTGCTAAAGTTACACTATAAAAAGTCACATCAGTTTCGCTGTGCCAGTTGGGTATTGTGGCAGCATGCCGTGTTGTGTGATGTTATGTTGCGAAGAGTGTCGTGTTACGGATGTGCATTCTGTGCTTCGTTGTGTGAGTATCACGCGACGAAGCGCAGAATTCACATCCGTAGCAGGGCACTCTTCGCAACATAACATTACACAACACGGCATGCTGCCACAATACCCAACTGGTACAGCGAAATTAATGTGACTGTTTCTAGTGTGACTTTAGCAAGGAAGATGTAGCTCCCTGATGATGGTCCTGGGACTGAAACATGTTGGAGCTTTTTTAATGTTTTAATGTGTAAATTTTATAAATTTTATATATGTGCAGTAGTTGGTGTAATAATTGAGTAGATCTGGCAGTATGTTTGGAAAAAGCGGAGCTGTATCAAACCTTTGATGTAAATAGCTTGTAAAGAACTTTTTCACCTGTACATATAAAAATGTAGTTGCCACTGTACATAAAAACGCTGTCTAAAAGGTAAAGGTGAATATCACCATAGAACAGGCCATGAAGGCCCAAAGTGGGAGTAGAGGTGTAGTTCTACCTTTCTTTAACCTTTTGGCGCCGGAATTATTTTTTAAATTGTAGCACACCCTGTATATAAAATGTGAATAATACAGGAACCAAATATGTTAGAATTATGAAACAAACTGCATTTTGAAGAGAAAAAATATGGAGAGTATATACCACGTTTAAAATATTCAGTACCTATATTTGTTGAATAAATATATAAAATGCAACTTCAGAGGTTAGCGGTGCGGTACGACTATAGTTGACGTTAGGCGTCAAAAGGTTAACCTTGGTGCTAGACAGGGGTGGGCGGTCAGCGCCACGCTCTGGCCGCTGTACCTTCGGGAAAGATATCTGGTACCCATTTTACAGGACACTACGTGGACCCCAGGGCAGGTCCAGACAGGTGCAGAAAATTTTGCTGCCCTCCCCCCCCATTGGGATTCAATCCCTGCGCCATCTGTCATGTAGCAAGAAGGTATACTGATTGTGTTGTCATGGCCCACAACCAAACACTGTCTACAAACAGTAATCATTCCATGTACAGTTGAGGCAGCTGCTTTTTATGACCAGAACCATATGCAGCATATACTCAGGCTTGGGAATTGATCTCGGTCCATAATCTGGCTACAGTGGCATATTTACTGTCCTTTAATAGGACACAATCCAGGGTTGTTATTGGCCTGCTCACTGGACATAACACCTTGAGAAGACATCTATATATAATGGGGCTAAGCAATAGTCCCACGTGTAGGAAATGTGGTATGGGGGAGGAAATCTCAGTCCACATTTTGTGTGAGTGGGAGGCCTTAGCATCACTCAGATATACATATCTGGGTTTCATTCTTTTTGGACCTAGAGGATGTTAGGAAACTAGGTATGGGGGCCATCTGGAACTTTGCTAAAGGAACAGGTCTCCTTTAACTTACGAAGGTGTATCCAAAAGTCCCAGGACAATGCTCATAACACGCAAGTCGCTTGTAGTTCACGAGTTTCCTGCTAGGGTGTGTTGCAGTGGTGTCTTGTGAGTGAGTGTGCTGAGTGGCGTGGTTGGATGTGGAAGCGTTTGATTGTTGCACGTGTCTTTATGTGTGTATTGCATCAGCCATCTGCGATTTTCTGATATCGGCGGTATGGCGGAAGTTGACAAACAAAGGGTGTGCATCAAGTTCTGTGTGAGATTGGGTAAAACGGGAAGTGAAACTTATGAAATGTTGAAACAGGCTTTTGGTGATTCGTGCATGAGCCGTAGCCGAACTTTTGAGTGGTTTGGACGTTTCAAGAAAGGCAGAACTTCGATTGCTAATGATGATCGATCAGGTCGGCCAAGCACGGCAACAACCCCCTCTAAAGTGGAACAGGTACGGGTGGCTGTCAGCCAGGATCGTTGTCATACCATACATGATCTCTGTGCAGAGGTTGGAATTGGTTATGGATCTTGTCAGCGAATTCTCGCAGAACAGCTGAACATGCATCAGACTGCAGTGAAGTTTGTGCCGAGAGTGATGACCCAGGATCAGAAAGATGGTTGAGTAGCGATCTGTCAGGAACTGAAGGAAACTGTGAAAAACGATCCCACACTCCTCTTGAATGTCATCACAGGCGATGAAAGCATCCTTTATGCTTACAACCCAGAGACAAAACTGCAATCTTCGCAGTGGAAGAGTCTTGGGTCTCCAAGACCCAAAAAAGCATGTATGCAAAAAAGCAAATTGAAGACGATGCTCATTTGTTTCTTGACAAAGAGTGGATCATACACCGGGAATTTGTCCCACCAGGAATGATGGTCAATGCAGACTTCTACTGTGATGTTCTAAGAAGGTTACATGAAAATGTGCGGTGCAAGAGGCTACAGAAATGGCAAAATCAGAACCTCATTATCCACCATGACAATGCCCTGGCTCACAGGTCCTTTAAATTTTCGCAGTTTTTGGCCAAGAACAACATGACAGTGATCCCCCATCCCCCATACTAACCTGATCTGGCCCCCTGTGACTTTCTCGTCTTCCCCAAGCTGAAGCTTTGGATGAAGGGTCGAACATTCAACACCATTGAAGAGATTCAAGAGGAGCCGCAGCGGATACTTGACACAGTTCCAAAAAGGGACTTCCAGGGATGCTTCCAAGCATGGCAGAAATGCTGGGACCGCTGTATTCATGCAAAAGGGGAGTACTTTGAAGGTGGTGGAGGAATTTAACATCCAAGGTAAGCAAACTTCTTGTTACAAGTACTGTCCTGGAACTTTTGGATACACCCTTGTAGTACAGAATATGGAGCACAAAGGGCCTGTCCTAAGGCCTATGTGCAGCTGGCCTAGAAGTGCTCAAACCCAAACACTATATGGATGGATGGATGGGTGGGTGGGTGGATGGATGGATGGATGGGTGGGTGGATGGATGGATTGGTGGGTGGATGGATGGATGGATGGGTGGGTGGATGGATGGGTGGATAGTGGGAGGATTGCTGGGAGTATGATTTCAGAGTAAGTGGTGTGTACAGTTACCACTGTGCCTTCTGAGGGTAAAATACAGACCTTTATTTTGTGCAGTATTTGTTCTTTCTCTGATGTATTACACACAAAAACATAACTGTAAAATGTAGTATCTATATAGTGACTAGTTGTGTGTCTGCAAGACATGAACACCAGGCAGTGTATATGAATATCTGTGGCACTTGCATATAAGACTGTGTGTCATCGTGACACGAAAGAGCACAATGTGGGTACAGAGAACATATTTCAAGAAATTTGTTTGAGACTGGACAACACCTCTCCACTTTCATCACTATATCATCAGGAGCCTGCGACTTTTCTATTGTATCACCACTTTGGTCATGTGTTCTTGTTTCGATGTGTGTTGGGAGTATCATTGTGGCTGGGTTGGGGTAGTATCTGTGTAGCAGGCTGCAGCTTCAGCCTGCTACACAGATACTACCCCAACCCAGCCACACTGATACTCCCAACACACATCGAAACAAGAACACATGACCAAAGTGGTGATACAATAGAAAAGTCGCAGGCTCCTGATGATGGATGTATTAATATCTGAAACATGCTGAGCGCTTCAGCCGGCTACACGGATTCCACCCCAACCCAGCCACACCGATACTCCAACACACATCGAAACAAGAACACACGACCAAAGTGGTGATACAATAGAAAAGTCGCAGGCTCCTGATGATGGATGTATTAATGTCCGAAACATGTTGAGCATAGAAGAAGTGAAATAAAACATAATAACTACTGCCATCAAGTTGGTCTCTTATTCTTCAACTATCACAATGATGCACGGTCCAATATACATAAGATTCCTGTTACTTCTTTGTCATCTTTCCTTACATAAGACAGAACATTACTGAATCAATGAACAAAACCATACACAGAAACGCCCCAACTTATGTAAGGGTTCACTGCTGCAAACCTTTAGGACACTCGGCTGTCAACGTACACCAAAATTCGAACCACCACCCACACAAACACATATTTATACAACTTTACATATGTACTTATTTATTTATATAGTATGTATGTGCGCATGTGCGTGTGCACACAGTGCACTGTCAAACTGTTATATCTCCTGATGTACTCAGGAACGTATAATTTTGTTAATGCTGAAGAACGTGGAACAGTGCCACCACATATCAGCACAGTAACACACGACCTGAGTGTAAGGCATTTTCATGCTATGGTAGATGCTGGATGTCACTCTCAGTATCTGTCTGCGCACAATGAATCATAAGTTTGCGCACGTAATGTGCGTTCACAAAGCATACATTCCACTTAATTTTTTGGCTGTACTTCTTAAGAGAAGGTATACCTTACTTTGTGCGACGTGATCACGGATAATGCACGTTCACGTACCGAGCATAACATGATATTTCAGCGCTTTTTTGAACGCTTTACACGTGGTTTATGCAGAGGTATAAATCAGGTCAAGTTTACATAAGTCAGTGCTTACGTAGCCTGCGGGGGATGCCTGTATACCCATTTTTCAGGCACAGAAAGTCCTGTTTCAGATGTTTTTGTGAGAAGTGCTTTCATGACTTCCCTGTCACTGCTGTTTTCATTTCATCAGCAGTAGATCAAGAAATCCTGTGTAGTAGCATATCGCCGTAGGTTTCTTCTTCAACTTTCACAAGGCCACACTATACAAGATACACGCTGAAGAATAAGAGACCAACTGATGTCACTAGTTATTATGTTTTATTTCACTTCTTCTATGCTCAACATGTTTCGGACATTAACACATCCATCATCAGGATCCTGCGACTTTTCTATTGTATCACCACTGTGGTCGTGTGTTCTTGTTTCGATGTGTGTTTGAGTTTCTGTGTGGTTGGGTTGGCTGAAACACAACAAGCTGTGCTTCAGCCTGCTACACGGATACCACCACACTGGTTGTGTGTTCTTGTTTTGATGTGTTTTTGAGTTTCGTTGTGGCTGGTTTGGGGCTGAAGCACAACTTGTTATGCTTCAGCCTGCTACACGGATACCACCCCAACCCAGCCACACCGAAACTCCAACACACATCGAAACAAGAACACACGACCAATGTGGTGATACAATAGAAAAGTCGCAGGCTCCTGATGATG
>Ga0123354_10009111_pt1 | contig 15157 bp, 10 predicted proteins | sample TergutLab28metaG_2_FD_97872 | JGI IMG/M metagenome (GOLD analysis project Ga0123354, IMG submission 97872) | Labiotermes labralis P4 segment gut microbial communities from Petit-Saut dam, French Guiana - Lab288 P4 | ecosystem: Host-associated > Arthropoda: Insects > Digestive system > Gut ...
AAACCAATTTTTGTGTAAAAACAATGAGCATTATAATTCAGTTTAATCCTAAGTGTCATCGTCTCGTTTATCTTTCTACTTTCTTTCAAAAGTGGTATTACTGTCGACGAATGCAGTTTTGATTTGAATGCGTTAACTGCCATTGTGTAACTAAAATTTTGATTGAATATGATAGATGTGAAACAATTGAATTTACCCCGTTTACAAGCAATATCTAAGAATATACTACAAATGCGTTTTGCCGAAAATGAAGAATGTAATAATCATGCCGTGGATATTCAGATCATCACTATCAATTCAGAAAACTCAAAATCAATCGTTAATTCTTGCGGAAACTCTTTGTGTGTGTGTGTGTGTGTGTGTGTGTGTGTGTGTGTGGTGTGTGTGGTGTGTGTGTGTGTGTGTGTGTGGTGTGTGTGTGTGTGGTGTGTGTGTGTGTGTCAATACCTAAAAGAAGTTTATTTCCTATTCGTTATTTTCACGTTCGCTTCTTTATAGTTTCAGTGCATTTAATTTTTAGCATCACCAACACTAATAATCTCAATAAGGGGTGTAATATTGTAGAATGTCAAGCCACTACGATTTCCTCAGAAATCCCTTTAAGTTTACCAAAAGCAATCATCAATTCATTAATGATAAGCAACCACTACAGTTTATGTAGTGTCGTTAAATAACTTACGATCCAACCAGAAAAGTGATAGTAATGTGCATACATCACATTGATTATTAATACGTCCAGCAGGAACATTTCTCAATAATGTGTCATATATGGCAGACTCTTAGTGTAATTTTCATTAATAAAATGAATTCAGGCTGCATCGGTCAATATTTTTTTTCGGTACAAAGGGAAGTTTTAGGAATATTTAATCCAATATGTGTACTGCATTTCGAAGCAGCTCTCACAAATTTCGCGGTCGAATCCAGTTTGAATGACGTGTCGATTTGATATACAAGGAGTAACGATGGGACACACAAGGAAATATCCATTAGATTAAAGCCCACTACTGACGCCTTCTGCCCAAACCATGTAGCCACTCGAAATGGGCTACAATTTTTTTTGTCGAGCAACAGATAATGTAACTATGTCGTACTCTCACGATGCGTACACCACTTTTGTGCCTGGTGCATTCACTTTCAAACGTACAATTTTGTGTCCACCAAAGCTATGTTTTTTGTAACATCCTTACACACCAAAAGTTGTTCAGATGAACGTATGGCTCCAGTCAAGTAAGTCGTAATTAATAACAATGTAAAGCATGGGGCAAATCCCCTTAACCACGGACGTTTTAATAACTAGTTTAGTTATAATTCACTCACATTGGCAGCCCACAGTGCACTCTTGGACCTGCGCGCACGCTCCCGGACTCTGGTGGCAAAAAATTAAACCAGCCGTTCTGTCCTGCCTGTAGTCACGCACACATCTGTAAACGAGGGCATTGTTATTAGTTTAGTTACCATTTCTCCAATACATTCTAATTAAAAGATATAGCATGCGATCCTATAGGGTGCTTTTTCAGACCCATTTCTTATAAATACTCACGCATTCATTTAAAAATCCAGTTAAAATATATTTAAAAAAACTGCTTAGGGAACACGATGGAACTCAATGCAAAACGTACCACAGTTGAGATGCGTAGATTGCAATTATCTTAGAAGAGTTAGTGCGTGAACTTTACCGTGAACATGGAAACAGAACAAATCTCCGAAACGTATGTAATACGGCCCATATTACACGATGTCATTACCCCAAGGCAGGATCTACGTACGAGAAGTTTCTGGGCAATATTGTCCTTAGGAACTCCGCCTTGAAACTTGTGGTGTAAGAAGCTGCTTTGAGTCAATTCACGAGGGACTTCCACCTATCGCTTCATGATTTAATTTTCGCTAACACCACGTCGGCAATATTATTCACTAACATCTTGGTCGCTAATGTTTCTGTTACACAATTATTTAAATTAGGAACCAATTACCTATACTAATTGGCTTGGAGCATCATGTGTGGGCATGGTCAACAGTTCTGTTCAGAGAAAAGATCTGTTAACCACTACTGGCCTCTAGCGAGGACGTCATTAATATGCTAACAGAAGCAGCAAGATCAACATTTGAATTTTTCGCTGCATACTGGGACAGACACAATGTTCAAACTAGTCTTATCACATCCACTGGGTGCTTTATTTAAGACACACTGCCGTATGAGTTAATGGCCCACGGTTATATGTTCAGTTTGTTCTAGGCCGTGCCATGGCTTAGGCAGTTCGTCGCCGGCATACCACAGCGGTAAGTAGGGTTCGGTCCCAACCCACTCCTTGTGGGATTTGTGACGGACAGAGACAAAATGGGACAACATTTTTTTCCAAGTACTTCAGTTATCCCATGTCAGTATCATTCCACCAATGCTCCATACTGTTTCGTTTTTCACCGATGCTCTACAGCCTCGGACATTGCGTAATGACACACTAAAAATGTCTCGAACCGGCCTTGTCCAAAATAATGGTATTTATGTGGTGCGCTAAAGACCTTGAATGTTGAGTGGATTTGGTATGAGCAGGTCGTAATCCGATACTCTCTGGAGTTTACTTGGATTTCTACATGTGTATTTGCGGTTTGTTTAAGACAACAGGTTTACTAAAAGGAAGGATCATTGAACATTTTACTAGGTCACATAACCTGTTTTGTTCATCATTTTTGCAACATATTTAACAGTTGCACACCTAGGTATAGAGTCTACAGTTTCCACGCCATTTCAGAATAACATCATCAAGGGCGGACACGAAAATGGCAAAAGCATTTATATATTGTCACCACACGTATGCGTAGTTGACAATGTGAAAACATGAAGAATAACAGGGAGTGTCGAGATACGATCCTCAGTACGGACGGGCCATCTTACGGAGACGAACACAACCCACTCCAAAAATTCCATTGTCCCTTTCATACACTTTGTAAATGTACGGCCACCAGCAGCACTAAGCGGCAGACATTTTTGTTGGGGTGAAGTCGGGTGGAGAGTGATTGCAAGACAAATGTGTACTTGCTGAACTAAAAGAAATTAGTCACTGGAGAGTAGTGGGAGAAATGACACTTTCGGAGTAATAAGAATACGTACCCTGCCAACAGCGCTGATCTGGAGATACATACACGTACAACTAAAATTCTTACTACAATGCATAGTCTTCTCAAAACCACCGACAATTTAACTTCGTAATAAAGATTATCTTAGTGGAAACAAAAAGAAAAGCCTTGAAATTCAACGATATTTCAAAATTCCTTTTACATTGTTTAACTATTCCAAGTCGGAACATGAAATAAAAATCACAGGGCGAATATTACAGTGATAGAATGGATATCGGGGACTTTTTCGCCGGGGTAAAGCAACCGGAACTTTAGGCTGACAATTTACCCCATCTAGCATCCAGGTTAAGAATAAATGGCGCTACACCTCCACTCCTCCAAGGACACCTCTACTTTATCATCAAAGCGTGTGATGTTTACGAATTTTCAAAAGGCGATTTGAAGCAATTGTCTCAGCAGTAATGCATGGCGGGACGAATGTCACATTCTGACGAGAATGATTCAGGTGACGTAATCAGAAATTGTGAAAACTGACATTAGAACAATAGAATGAAGTCAACAATGATTACCAAGGCGGAAGGAAGGATTAACAAAGAACACACTACTCGTAGGTACTAAGCACAGCGTATCCTGATCAGTAGGCTAGTTCCAGGACAAGAGTTGGATGAGGTGTGTTAGAGTGAAACGTTGACATTCGTCACTTGACATGTTTAGCCCGCTGATGACATGTTGTTTCCGGATATAACGTTACTTTAAAATGTGCTGTATATTTTATTTTACATGATATGCAACCTACACACGAAGATGGTTTATTAAGTTACATTTACGTCAGTATGGCAGCGAAAAGAGGTGGATTACTGCATATACGGGAGCAGTATTAAATTTGACCCAACCGGTACCAGCTCGTAAGCAAGAGCCTATTAACAATGATGGAAAAAAAAAAAAGACGAATTTTAATATAAACAACAGAAATGGAGATTACTTGGAGGTTGGTCGGTGTGTTGAGTACTCGGTATACACTGCATAGGTCAACCGGTTTTTAATGTGCTGACGCATTTTGGTACGGCGAGTTTGAGAAGATGTGAATGTGACTGGCTTATTTCTAGGTGTCATTTTAGTATTATCCAGGAATGAATGGTGTGAACAATAAATAAAATATGTAAGGATAGTCGGTTTCCTGGCACAAATTCAAAGCGGCTGTCTGCCAAACACAGACGCCGCATCACATTTTTCGACGGCTGCATGATGGACGAGGACGATCATCCCGTATAGACGGCGTTAACGTTTGTATTCGTCATAACTGCGTGCATGCATAGTTAAAGGTATTCAGCCTTGTGTCTTACATTAGGACGCGATGAAGTCCAATCCCTGGAAGCACAATGAGAAATAACGGTCATTTGTGTGTTGTCGAGTGACTCAAAATTAAATTTTTCGAACATGAACCGGGGAATGTTTTTTTTCGAGAGATCTAAGGATGGTAGCTAATCGATTGTTTCACGACCGCATCCTGCCGGAAAAGCGTTCAGTTCTCGCAACAGACCAATACAGTCGAGAGGATTTTAATCGTTCAGCGAACGTCAACGCCAGTGTCATGATTCCTTCATGACTAGTTTTGATATTGCCTGTTATGAAATTTCGTATATATTTAACCTTTTAGTTTTATCCCAAAGTTGTAAGGCTTGACACTAAAGCTGTCTTCAGTTTCAAGTTATAGAAGTCATGAGAATAACCTGTAAAGCTGTTGTTATTTTTTTCTCAGTGGTTTATGGTATATTTACGTTGGTGACGATGTATAGACTGTACAATGATGTTATTGTCAGATTTAAATCAGATGGTAAGCTTACATGTAGGAAACGATAACCACTTGCGTGGTTGTTTCCACTGTCCAAATGAACACACTTAAATTTCGTGGAAGTCGGTATTACGTGTTGCAGTCTTGAAATGCATGCGCCGAGTAACTGCTCAGTTTACGAAGTGTGCAGGGTGAATGAGTTTATAAATACTGAAGAGGTTGGGATTGGGATTGGGATTGTGTGTTAGTATTATCCTGTTTGAGAATGCCGTTTCCACACTTCAACTTCATTCAGGCCGCAGAATATAAAAAAGTAACTCAGGCTACACACATCCTTACTTTAGACAGTTAAAGCATAATATGCTGTGAAATGTGGAATGAAGCAGTGTCCCAAACACATTAATGCAGTCTTGCAGACTGATACAGACAAATCTGTTTACAAGATTGCAGATTGGGCTCTTTGTGCTTAAGGCCTATGGGTGAAACCTTTCCTGTCACAGACTTCAGTCAGGTCCAGCTTGTGGATATTTTTGTTGGTTTTTTGTAATTTTAAAAAATGTTTGTTAGAACAAAAAGCATAATTTTATTTTTAGAATGACGGGAATGACTGTAACCCTGTGGGTCTCTTTATTGCATTAAATAAATGAATATCTGCATCTGTTGCATGAATAAGCTTGAAATAATTTATTTCACATTGTTTAAAAAGATAAATTTGCTTTTGTTACAAGAACACCCTACAAGCAGAAGAGCAGTTTTTGTTCTCTCATACCACTATTAAGCAGTGATCTATGAGTGCCCGATGCTTATAATGCCATGAAATTATGTGTCATAATAGACTGTGAAAAATAGGCAACTTTTCTTAAGGTACTGTTTTTGTAGAGTGTAAAATACATTTTCTTTAGCATTTGGTTTTATGGCAGTAACTGATGAACTATTATAGGTACGCATGTGAAAATGCGTAGATAGATCATAAATATATATACAGATTGTAAAGTATGTGAAATACTGTTTGTTAATTAACACATACAAACTTGTCAATGATGCAAAACTTTGAGGTTAGGTCAGATTGACTATATACAGAATCAGCAGTTAAGCAATTGATTCTTCACAAATGTAAAACAATGATAATAACAATAACAACAACAATAATAGAAGTAGATAAATTGGATTATGAAAGCATGCTCAGTTTTTCCAACTTTAATTAATCCTGGGATTTGTCTGTCCTGGACCCAAAATCTGCAAAAATCAAGACAGTTCTGTGAAAGTTTAAGGTGAATTTCTGAAAATAAGAAAGTAATTGTGTTTTGTAGCAACATACCATCAAAAATAGTATGTTAGGTAAATGTACCAAGTTGCAAAAAGAGCATGATAAGTGATTAGTGTGCAGACAGCTTAGTAGTAAAAAATTTGAAAGTTCCCATCACATAGAATGACACTGTATAGACTGGCATATATGCAGAAATGTTTCAGAGGAGCTTGCTGCCTCCATTCTCAGGGTAATATAACAAGAGTGACTTGGACTTACCTAAAGATGATGGCAGCAAGCTCCTCTGAAATATTGCTGTTCGTATATAAATCTAGGTAGCATCATATGCTTGAAGGCTGGGATCTTTGTTAGCAGCACCATGAGTGACAGAATGCACTCTGTCTCCAGTGACGCAGTGCAAATCTACCTACCTTCATGGATACAAAACTGCTTGTTATATTACTGTGTCAGATTACATTTCTTCTATATGTGCAAAGAAAGAAAATGCAAAAGTCATTGGTTTAGGCAACTTGAATCCATTTGGCATTGGATTATCGTAATGTACCTTGCATGATTTCAGGCTTCCAGCATGAAGTCGCTGAGAACTGGGCTCTTCTGGGTCATTATGCAGCGAGTAGTGGTAATTTATTACTGATATTTTGGGACAACCTGTCAGTCCAATCCTCTGGGTTCAAGAATCTTTTTGGATTCTTAGACCTTGACGATGGGACTGGTAGGTTGTCCTGAAGCATTGGTAAGAAATTACCACTACTCACTGCGTAAAAACCCAGAAGAACGCAGTTCCCATAATGTACATAATTACTTGTGTACCTGTACAACAAAAATATGAAATTGACAGTTGTATTTGTATGCCTATCAGGTGTTTTGAATGACTTATTTTTTCAAAATTTTTCCCTGATTTTGCCTGGGCTCCACCAGTCCTCTGCTTCTTTGCAGTCTCCTGAACCCTTCTGGAATTTACTTTTGCTCTCCATTCATTGCCTGCTTTCATCTAAAAATATTGTTCTCACCCCTTTTTCTCAATTGCTGTCTGTGCTGTGCTAACACACAGCTCCTAGCCTTTCGTTTCATATTGTACCATCAGCTATTGGCTTGTCCACAAACTGCCATCCTGTTTCCAGTTTCTGGATTGTTTTCTTCCATGTGGTTTTTCCTTTTACTCTGAAAATCTGGCGGCCGCAGATTCCTCTGAAATAGTATATATATATATATATATATCAGACTAAGAGCTTAAGAGCTGAAGTGAAGGCCAAAACTGAATAAAATCAAAATGTGGAGCATTCTCACAATAATTTCTTTCTAATACTAAATCAAATCTGTATTATTTATATTGTGTAACTTTGTGGTCAGTATCAGCGTGGGTAGTGTGTAAATAAAATTTATTTCCTACATATCTATTAAAAGCCTATGCTTGCATTACACCATCTTGTATATGGTCCTTTGAAAGAGTCTATCAGTCCTGATTATGTCAGTTGTAAATCATTATAGCCAGTTGATATAAACAGAAGCTCCCATTGAACTCTGTATATAAATTTAGCTGTTGCTGAGAATCGTGATAAAGGAATAGGGCCAGTGACATATGAATACACTTGACAACCCACACTTTAGTCATACCTGTGCTATATAAACATGTCATTGGGTTTTCCTGTTATTGCAGTAGAGTAAGAAAATTTGTTGGATAATGTAATGAATAAATCTCTATTTCTCTAAGCTGGTCTGTGAGCTAAAGGTTAAATTGATAGAAACTTGGTTGGGTGGAAGCTTGTGTGAGATATACTTATGAAAGTGATAGGAAAAGTTATTTAAATGATAAGGTGTATTTTATTTTCATACATAAGCTTAAATTCCAGATTGGTGTGAGTAAGCATGTGTCTTTGCTTTATACTGCATGAATCTTTGATCCTCAAACCTGAGCATTCTGACCGTACATAAGCTTCCTTGCCAGCCACTAGATGGTTGTCAGCAGTCTGGTCCTTACACAGCACAGAATGTCTTGATCAGGACTGGGCATGACATTCAGTAGGCCAATAAATTTTATTCTTTATGCATAGGTTGGCTGCTGCGACTCAAGTTCTCATGATTCTTGCCATTATATCCATGTCACTTCCACCACCATGTATTTTGTTTTTCTGGGATGTGATGATGTGTTAATGGGTAATCCAATCCTGATGTGTCAAGGCAACATAGGGATCTGATTACCACTTGACATAACATCATATTCTAGAAGAACAGAATGCGTACATACACACATGTGAAAACCTCATAACGTCCACCACTATGTCTCCCACATCTCAGTTTTCATTCACAGTCATTCTTTGAAACTGCAGTATAACCCATGTGTTTGAGAAAGTGTTGTTAAATGAACTAAGGTAAAACCAGGTAGTTTTATTATGCAGTGTGTACCTACCTATGTGTAAGTTCTGTTCATGTTATACATATCATAACAAATTACCACAAACTGAATCATGATCATCACATACCTTACTGGCAATAATTACAAAATAAAACTGTCTATATATACACAAATGGGTGTAACTGCACCCCTTTTTTATTCTAACATGTTTCAGTCCTGCAGAACCATCATCAGGGAATAAAATTATACAAGTTCTCCATGTGAAATTAATTATGTTTACATTAGCTGTTACATTACTGACTGCTTTTAAAATTTAAAATTTCACAATCTTTTCTGTTGACCACTCTTATTCCTGTGTAATGTAGATTTATTTTGTTAAAATATTGATAGTCCTCATTCAAATGTACCATGTTAAGATACTGACTCAGTCTTTTGTGTATGTTTTTTTATGGTGTTGCATTGAAAATTTCTCAGTTGTACACACTCCATTCAAAATCACATACAACCATCATGTATAGTGTTATTTTGGAAAGAATTATCCTGGAAAGCAGCGTGATTTATGAACATATACATTTGCTTTGAATATCACACACTTCGTAAGTTGATAATACTCACATAGTTTCCATGTTATGGTTTTTTTTATTGTTATGGAACTTCATACTTTTACATTCATCTTGCGGTGTGACTGCATAGTCTCAGCCAAATGAGACAATATGTATAAATATCAACTGTAATTGGCTATGTGTTGTCTATTATGTGTGTTTTTATTTTGTGGTTGAACCTTTATGTTGTGAGACCTTGTATGTACTGTACAGATGAGGGTGGATGTTGATTGCTTCAGGCTGCCCTGATAACTGATACAGCAAACACCTGCTGTTCCATATGTCTGACACTGTGTTGTCCAGTTGCATGATAAAAATAATAATAGTAAGTCAAAGAATAAAAAAGCACAAACTACAGCACTAAAAAAATAGGATGCATATACTATTCAGAGCAGATGTTTTTGAATGTAAATTGTGCTGCATGCAAGGATAACATTTTTTTTTTTTAAATAACGCTATACAGAACAACTGAACAGAGATTGTGACTGGAGTGTGTGGTTGAGAATGGTTTGACACAAATTTTAACACAATTTGTACATGGACCACTTATTCTCATCTCCAGGATTGATCATTTACAGTTTGAAATAATATACTGCTGTGGTATTATCAGACCAAGCTGAAAAGAAATGCCTAAGAGTTTTGGAAAGGTAATTAAATTGAAGTGCAGTGACACAAAGATTAGGTTGATAGGTGGCTTGACAACCATGGTGTGGAGAGACAAATGTTGATGAATATGCAATGGCCCACAGCAGAGGGTTGTTTCCATGATGAGCATGGAAATGCTCTGAAGCCAGCCATAGTACAAGACTAACAGACACAAGGGGTTGTATTTGAAAATTGGACTGTGTGATGAACACTTACTCCAATAGCAGACACACCTGGAATTGGACAAAACCTCTTTTTCCACCTTCTGAAACTTACACTTCGGAACAGTTTTGTTACTGGAAACTGTTGCAGTCACAGTTGAGACTTGCACCCGTACAGGACCTAATACAATAAGGGGAATGGTGCCCAGATGACAGGGTAGACAGACCCTTACCATCAGCCAACCAAGAATACCTGAAACACAGCACAGCACAATCTCACAGACACATTAGCCCTTGCAAGGTGTCACATATGTCCTTCTAAAAAAACAATGAAATGAGAAGAAGGTTCAAATGTCTGGACTGCAATAGGAGTTTGTGCTGGTGCTTGCTACAAACCATGCCATACCACACCCAACTGCATTTCTGAAGACCACAAGGCACTATACTGGAAGAGTCAAACACCTAAACATGTGTACTGTTGGTATTGTTATTACCAAACTGATATTTGATGAAGTAACAAGGCCAGTGGGGTATGGATTGTACAAAAGAGTTTGTGAAATGAGTAGAGACATTTTTGAACTTTTATTATATATGTCTCATTTGGACACATTGTGAAAAAACAAAATTAGAATGGCTGTTTGTAGATGAATATAAATCATGAATATTGTAAAAATTATAAGGTGTCAGTAAACAAAATTACCTGTTATAAGTGGACATTTCAATTGGAAGTAAACTTCAAATAATCTTCTGAGGCTATAGAAGCACTGTAAATAAATATGCTCATTAAGAGCTTTGTTTGCAAAACATCATGACATAACAGGACAATGTTTTCTCTTTCAGGCATAAAGCATTATACATTATGGGATATTATTTTCATTTGAAGACATATAGAGGATAAGTACAGGAGTTTCTGAAAGAAAAAGAAAACAACTTTGAATTTACCATATTTTCCTAATTTCATAATGAAGTCTGTTTTGTTTGGTTGTCATTCTTATATATTTGAATTTGTATGGTTTTTTTTATGTGTGTTATCATCTTTGATCTCAGGTACCTTTAAAATTTTGTAATTTCTATACGAATACCTAAAAAATTGTTGTACTTATTTATATTTTCACATAACAAATTATTGGAGGCAGCAGAAACTAATGTCAGATCTGACTATATGCTTCTTGTTGTTTGTGATTGTCTTTGTCTTACTGGTTGACCTATTCCAGATGAAAGTAAAAAAAAAACCACTGCAGGCAGAGCATCCTCACCTGTTGTGTTATAATGACCATGGAATTATGCTGAGGGATGAGATCAGGTGGGAGACCTATGATCCAACATCTGCTGTCCTCCATTATTATTTACAGTTTATGTATGTTATAGGATTTTGCTGCTGGAACAAAATACTGGGTCTCTTTGGTTTGGATAAGAGCTGTAACAAGGGTGGAGCATGTTCTCTATGTCCAATCCTTGCATTAATTTGTTGGTGCTGATTGTCACCAATACAGCCAAGCAGTAACAGCAGACTGTACCAGCCAAATGGTTAAGAAATTACACATTTACATTTGCAGGCAGTATCCATTACAAGGAAGATCACCATGTCAGGAGCAATGCTTCCAAGTTTGGGACTCTTCACGAAGAAAGAAATGCCTACAAACCAATAGCATCTCAATACACTGTTGAGATATGGGGCAAAGCAGCAATTGGGCTTTATCTCTGGAAGCATGTGTTAAGTGGCGAGCTCCAAAGCATGCACAATGGATTCATTCAGCAGGGATATTTAACAGTAGATGACATAACTTTCGTATATCGCTCTGGGCCAGGTATAATACAGACTACAGTCCCAAATGATGTTCAGTACTTGGTTCTTGTACTCAATGGACGTTCCGAGGAGAAGATAGAGTCTTCCAAACTGTGGCTGGATTATTTACCTTTGTATCCAGATTTAAAAAAATTGGCTGTTGTTCTTCTTGGAAATGAGAGCTGTGACAATAATTGGATTCTTCCATATGTCCATTCCAGAGGAGGTAGAATTAATGTAGTATTCCTTGTGTATGATTCTCCACTGATTGACAATTTGGAGTTTTATCAGTGGCCTCTGGGGGTAGCTGTGTAAGTATTTTGAATGCTTTCTTAACATTATAATTACTGATTTGTGATCCTGTGTGAAACTACAAGAGTGAAAACTGAAATGAATGGTAGGAAAATTCTTTGGACCTCAAGGTTATGTTCACCATTTCATCCTTGTCTACAGATTCATGGATCAAATAAGCCATGCACTCATGTGTTGAATAAAATATAGTATATTTTCTTTACCAATAATGCTGTATCACCTGACAGTGCAGGGAGATGTAAGATTTGAAGGCATGGTAAAATTTGTTGGTTATTGTTGTGTATTCTGTAAGAGGTCTTTAGTACTCCTTCATGTGATGAGGATAATAAGAATGGTCAATGAACTGTAGAATGAGGCTATGTGAGCAACATTTGGTACATTGTATGTGCAGTTTTTATGTATGTGTTTTAGGTACAGGGGATTTCCAAACATAAAGGCAGAGAAAGTTGATATAAGTTCTCCCCGTTCTCACATATGCAATTTTTTGGGCACAGTCTATGGAAACTCTTCTCGTGAAATTCTGTCACAGATGATCAAGTCACTGGATTTACAGGATACCTGTATAATTTTAGAAAGAAAAAGGTAAGCATTTGTGTTTGTTTACAGTGGTTGGTTCTTGTTCTGTGATGATCTGACAGAAAATTTGGACAAGTGTCAGTAGTTTATTTGCAAACTATGCCACGTGGGCCTGCCATATGTTTGAAATCACTAATAAGCAACAGTAAATGCTGTGGCGTGACTAAGAAAGTGTATTGAAAATCCTCAATAGAAGTCTAAGAAATCCCCTGTTGAAATGAGGTGTGTAGTTTGCTGGGCTTGGTGCAAAATCTGCAATAAAGACATGGTTGTATTAAATGGTGAACAGTGCTTATTTAGTTATTATTTGTCTAGATGGCTTCCATTGGAAACTGAAGACTCACTGAAGTATTACATGGATTCATTGCTGCAGTCAGATCTTACGCTATGTCCAGTGGGAAGAAACACAGAGTGTTACAGGATTTATGAAGCTATGTCCTTGGGAAGTGTACCAGTAGTTGAAGACCTGCGAACAGATGGAAACTGTGATGCCTCAGCATCAGCTCCCCTAAGACTGCTTAAGCAGTATGGTGCACCAGTAACCTATATGAAGAATTGGTATGAGTTACCTGAACTTTTAAAAAAGGAAGCTGAACTTACATTGGAAGAAAAAATTGAAAGAAGAACAGCTATCGTAAACTGGTACAGGAGTTTTAAGAGGAATCTAAGTAATCACTTTATCAAAGTGATTAAACAGAAGTTTTTTGCTACCTGAAGTGACTGATAAAAAAGAATTAAATTACTGATTTAAACTGAGTATTATGAAAATGTTAAGACATGTTAAACATTGTTTTTATAAAAAGAGCCTGATAATGGCTTTATTATAAGCCAAATCATGTAGCTATGTTACAAAACACAGCACTTTATTTTATGAGTAAAGAGTTATTACTTCATGGCTTATTGATTATGCATGTAATTCAGACAGTACTGTTATGGAACACCTTAGCACAGCTGATTCATGGGTAGGCTAAACAATTCCTGTTTAATGAATGGGGAAGACGTGTGTTGTGGAATTTAAGTAATTTCCATAGTACCATACATCACTGTCACCACTAAATCCATCTAGACCATCCTCATCTAGTGCTAAGCACTAACTTTGTATAACAGACACTATACACTGCAACTGGGTCAGGGTTAGCATGAACATGGATGGTGCAAAGCTAAAGTCAGATGCCTGCTTTCTTGCCTTACTGATAGTGCACACCTCCCATCTGTTCGCAGCTGTGTCACACCTCTTTGTCATAGGTGGAGGGAATCATTTACTTCAGTATTATATTTTAATTATTATTCATTGATTTTAACAATGCAATATGTTAAATTTAATTTAATAAAATGAAATAAGTGATTTGTCTGTGGAAGTTCATAATAGACCTACATAATCCACTATCTGAAAAATATATGTTAACATTTGTTATGTGCGGATGATTAGATAATGCAGAATATCAAAGACATGGTACAGAGTTGCAGGGGATTTGAGAGTACACATGTACTCAATTTTGGAATATCAGAAATGAATGCAGTAAAGATAAAGGTACAGTACTCGTATACTCTAAAATATACAGGAATAGATTATATATTTAATATACTTAGGATGCAATGTATATCATTGCCCTATTTGTTAAGTTAGAAGAAAAATTTCATAAGTTACAAGTGAAACCTATGAATGAATAAGTAGACGAATAAGTCAAACAGACATTCTGATGGATGTTTTGTGATTTCCATTTCTGCTTTATGGTGAATGCTTAAGGATTGTGTGGCTGTTACTTCATCCTCAAATTTGTTTACCTGTAATTATAATTACCCCAGATTATTAGCAGTAATAATGTCTTTACTCGAATGCAAGATGACTTTTTTCTCTTAAATTTGGCACTTAAATATGTGTGATGTTTTACGAAGCACTGAACCAGACTGCACCAAAGCAGATGGCTCTGAACCAGACCATGCATTACCAAATCATCATATGAGATCTGCCTTCTTCTGAGATATTATACAGCACAGAATTGTAATTTCTTAGGACGTTTTGGGACAACCTATCAGTCCCACCTTCAAGGGTCAAGAAATCCGAAAGAGAGAACATTGCATGACTTAAGTTAACTGATACAATTTTCTTTTTTTTGATTATTGTCCATTATCTAAGTTTTTAAAGAAGCATAACATTTAAGAAGTCATCTTTTTCTATTTAATTAGGTAAAGGAGCATCTAGTCTGTTTGCTGCTTTAGATTGGGTTATTCTCAATCACTGGGCACTGCAGAAACAGTAACTTGTTAAGAAATGTACCTGAGAACAGATCTAGTCCAAGGGTAGTAACAGGAAAATGGCTATTGAAAAATTAAAAATTAACTACAAGACTCAAAAATAAAACCTGGACCAATCAACATATTAAAATCCATAAAAAGGACCATGAACTCAGACTGATCAGACCACAAACAAGACACAAAAGTCCAGAACATATGTATTTAAATTCTTTACACCACTAACACCATCTGTGGAGAAAATTGTGAATCTTTGTGGGTTGAAGTAAGTTTATAAAGCAAGAAATATAAATGTAGCATTTAGTCAGTGTGGATCGTAACAGCATGGCAGTGCTTCT
>Ga0123354_10009112_pt1 | contig 15156 bp, 11 predicted proteins | sample TergutLab28metaG_2_FD_97872 | JGI IMG/M metagenome (GOLD analysis project Ga0123354, IMG submission 97872) | Labiotermes labralis P4 segment gut microbial communities from Petit-Saut dam, French Guiana - Lab288 P4 | ecosystem: Host-associated > Arthropoda: Insects > Digestive system > Gut ...
AGGCCAGCTCCTGCGTTATACGGCGGGACAAGGCTCTGTACACGCTGTCCGTAAAACAGTTGTTTTGCCTGTTACCAAACGGTATCGGGTGCCCGTACTCGTCTATGGTTACGCTGCACGGGTACTTATCATATACCCATTTGGGCATGGTTGGCGTCGGCGTGCATAGAATAGTCTGTACGCCGTACGTCGCAAAGAAGCTGACCGCTTCCTCCAGCCAATCAAAATCGAAACACCCTTCCTCCGGTTCCAGCTTCGCCCAGGCGAACTCCGCCATACGGGTGACATTAAATCCGGCTTTCTGCATGAGCTTTGCGTCAGTTTCCCAGCGTTCTTTTGGCCAATGCTCCGGGTAATAGTCCGCGCCGACGCGCATCAGGGGTTGATTCGACAACTCGTCCACCATCCCATCCCAATCATCACGGCGGCTCCGCTTCAGACGCGGAACCGCCGTGATCTTTTAGCATAATACTTTATTTGATCCCGAGTTTTTCTCTGTTAGCCTGGACAATATCATACCGCAACGCCAAGACACGATCATACCCCATCTCATCACGTAACTTGAGGAACGCATTCAAAATGGTATCAAACGCCTCGTCCGACTCGGCCATTATTAATTTAGGAAGGGTCGTTCCCCACTCCAACCCGACCTGTTCATCAATGAGAGCCTCGTCCGGGAAAAGCGTAGAATCGATGGAATAGGTTCCCTCCAGCTCTGTTCTGAAATACATATTCTGCGCGCCGTATTGATCAAAACCATCCTTCGGGCGCCATTCTTCCGGACGCGCGAAAGTGTTTTGCAGGTTATTATTCCAAAACGCCCAGTTTTGTCCGTAAACAAAGTATTTTTCTACCAGTTCTTCCCATGAAACACTGCCGTCATATACAAATGGCTTAAAGACATCCGCGCCGTCTATCACATCGTACGTTACGCCTTCAATACCAAACCATATCGCACGCTGGCCTTCCTCACCCATGACGTAATTCAGGAACCTTATGGCTCTGGCGGGGTCCTTGCAGTTTTTTGAAATATAGAGGTTTTTCCATCCGTCCAAGAGTATTTTATCATGAAGATGAGGCGCGTCGCCGGCGGGGTTATGGAACGCTTCGGCTACCTCATACCAGACGCCGGTATCTTTGCCGCCGCGGACAGCATACAAATCGTTATTAACCATGGCCAAGTCCGAAGCGCCCATGGTTACCATAAAATACCGCCCTGAGGACAGTTTTTCTTCTACCTGTTCCCGTTTGTCGGTAAAACTGTCTCTGGAAATCAACCCTAAATCATAGGCCTTTCTGAATGCCTTGAGCCAGTCGATATAGGCCGGATCGGAAAAACGGTCAAACATGCCGTTCTCATCCGTGATAGGCTGCGCCAGGAACTGGGGAAGATAACTGTCCAATACACGGCAGCCATTTCCTTCAAACATTAAATGAATAGGAATAAGCGGGAGTCCGTCCACCTCCGGATACAGCTCCTGAGCCGCCGCGAGCGTGGAGAGGAATCCGTCTATGGTGGTCATATCAGGACGTCCGAGAGCATCATAGATATCTTTACGGACGCCCACACCCGCGTCACCGGATAAAAAGCGTTTCGCAGAGTCCGGCATCGCCATGGCTTGTTCAAACGCGTCCGCAAAGTTGGGATAGGAGTACAAGACACCCGGTGCGCTGCTAAACCAGCCAATTTGACTGGGCGCTACGACATCGTAGAAAGTTTTGTCATACGTGTCCGCGAGGTCTAAAAGATTCAGCAGGAGACCGGCTTCTTCCAGGCCCTTTACAAACGGATCATAGACACTAAAGAGCATAATGTCGTACACATCGCCTCCGGCGATCATTCTTTGGGTCGCTTCATCCCTGTCGCCGGTTGGGGCGATAAAGTTAATCGACACGCCCGTCTTTTCCGTGATATAGGTGCTGGATCGGGTAGGTTGATCGGTAGTCCATTCGTCGTACCACCAACTCTCGCTGAAGTATACGTCGAAGGTAATTGGGGTGAGGTCCGTTTCCCATGTTCCTTGGGTGTCTTCCGCGATGCCAATTAAAGGCAGCATCGAAAGCACTAGCGTTCCGGCCAACAATAGAAGCAATAACCGTTTCATTTTCCTTCCTCCTTTTATTGTTATCCTTTAACCGAGCCGATCAGCATTCCCTTGACAAAGTATTTTTGCAGAAAGGGATACACGCATATGACCGGTACGGTGGTAACCACCATGGTGGCCAGCTTAATGGCCTCGGACGTGAGGGTACGTCTTATCGCTACCGCGGAAGGAAGACGGGACAGCATTCTTTGCGCCTCACCCTCGGCAACGATTTTAAACAGCACGGTTTGAATGGGCAGGAGTTCCCTTCTGTCGATGAACAAGACGGCCATGAAAAAATCATTCCAGTGGTAAACACCGGCAAACAGCGCCATTGTTGCCAAAATCGGTTTGGAAAGCGGCAGTATAATAGACAGGAAGATACGCAAATCCCCGGCTCCGTCCAGTTCCGCCGATTCGCATAACTCACCGGGCAGTTCTTTGAAGAAAGTCATCATGATAATCATGTTGTAAAAGTTGAACATAGCCGGGAGTATGTAAACCAAAAAGTTGTTTTTTAACCCCAGGTCCCGTATTAACAGGAAATAGGGAATGAGCCCGCCGCCGAAAAACAAGGTAATGGTTCCCAGAAGCATATAGATTCTTCTACCGATTAAATGTGTTTTAGACATGGCGTAGGCAACCATCCCGGTGAAGAGAACATTGACGACCGTGCCCGCAATCGTTCGTAATATGCTGATGGTAAAAGCGGTTGTCAGGTCTTTATTACGGAAAACCGCCTCATAATTTTCCAGAGTAAACATCCTGGGCCAAAAGTAAATTCCACCGCGGGCCGCGTCTTTTCCTTCGTTGAATGAAACGGCAAAGACATACCAAAAGGGATATAGCGTTATAAATAAAATCAACGTCATCAAGGTGATGTTAATTATGTTGAATACCTTGCCGCCTTTATGCACGCGCTTTACCCTCCTTCGGCTAGATGAAAGACACGCCGGTTAGTTTATCTGAGACCCTGTTTGAAATAATCAACAGAATAAGGGCTACGATAGAGCGTGAAAGCCCGACAGCCGTAGCATAGGAAAAACGACCCAACCGCATACCCACATGGTAGACATAAATATCTACCACTGTACTGCGTGACGCGTTAAGCGTATTGTATAAAACAAAAATCTGCTCAAAGTTAGAATCGAGAAGCCTGGCGACGGTAAGTGTAAACAAAATAGCGATGGTTCCTTTTATGCTGGGTAGCGTGATATGCAAGATGCGCTGCCACCGGTTCGCGCCGTCAATGGTAGCCACTTCAAATAACTCCGGATTGATACCGGCGATGGCCGCAATGTATATGATGGCATTCCAACCCATTTCTTTCCAAATGACGCTGCCAACCGCCAGCCCCCAGAAATAATCCGGGTCGCCCAACAGACCAAGGCGCGGCGGTACGAGGCCGACCTTCTTAATTAAATCGGTAATCAAGCCTGTTTCAGATGTCCAGTTAATCATAAAACCGCCGAGAATAACCCATGATACGAAATGAGGCAAATAGGACACCGTTTGCACGATGCGTTTATAACGTACGCTGTTAAGCTCGTTTAATAAAATGGCAAAGATGATCGGTATGGGAAAACCGATGACAATGTTTAGTATACTGATGCCCAATGTGTTGGTTAAGGCTTCATAGATTTTCGCGTCGTTTAGGAATTGTTCGAAATATTTAAACCCGGCCCAGGGTGCCGAGAACATGGGTTTGGCTACGTTGTAATCGGAGAAGGCCACATAAATGCCCGCCATGGGAATGTAGTTAAATATAATCATCCATGCCAGACCCGATAGCGCCATGATTTGAATAACGGTTTGACGCCTGAGTTTGAGAAAGAACCTGCGCCTGCTTTTTAACCCGACGGTTACAGTGAGATGATCCACGCGGTTCCACTCCCCTCCGGTATCACCGGTGCTACGCCACCGCTCCGGCAACCCATGCTCTGCTTATAAAGGCTTGAACGCGATGCTTAAATTGTCAGAACAAGTTGGCGTTCATTTCATTCGATTTACCGGAAGAATAATCTCATTTATGCATTATGTCAATATGTAAGCGGAGAAAATATAAAATTTATTTTATCTTGTATAGACATGTTGGCAAATAATATGTTATGATTCAATATATTAAGAACGGGAGAAGGAAACGATGAAAGTGAAGCATCGTATGATAGCACAGTATATACGGGAGCGAATCGAGCGCGGGTGTTACGATGAAAAGGGCATGCTTGAATCGGAAAACGAACTGGTTTCGCGTTTTTCGGTATCACGCGCCACAGCGCGCCAGGCTTTGGCTTCTTTGGAAACGGATGGCTTAATTGAACGTCAGCAAGGCAAACGTTCCTTGCTGACAGGCGGCGCCTCGCTCTACAGAGGGCGCATTTACAATCGTGTAGGCGTCATACGCTTGGCGGATGCGTATGATATGTTTGAACCGTTACAACAGGGCATCGCGTCACAGTTGGATGCAGATGGCTATGAAGTGTACGCGCTGCCCTGCGAAGAATCGGCTCGCGATGAGCGAATTTGCTTGTTGAAGATGCTTAATGAAAAGCTGGACGGATTAATCATTGAGGGCATCGTGACGGGTTTGCCGACACCCAATATGGATCTGTATCATAAGCTTGCCAAATTACGCATACCCCTAGTTTTTACGGACGGCTACCATGCGGGCGTACACGCGTCGCATTTATTAGTGAATGACCGGGATATCATCAAACACATGGTAGGGCATCTTGCCGAATTGGGGCATACGCGGATCGGCGGCATCTTCTGTATGACGCAGATACAGGGTATTTCGCGTTATCAGGGGTACGTTGACGGATTACGCGAAAAAGGGCTCGATTATGACGACGACCGTGTGCTGTTGCTGACGACACGAGACCGGAAATATGTGTTTGATAATCTTTATAACGCCTACCGCACTTCCATTTTGGATTCTACAGCGATGGTATGTTACAGCGACTATTTCGCCCACTATTTGGCCATTACATTGTTGCGTGACGGTATTACGGTACCCGATGGCATGTCTATCACAGGGTTGGATGATGCCCGGTTAACGTTGTACGGGCGGCTTCGTCTCACCACGGCAGCTCACCCCAAGGGCGCGATGGGACGACGGGCGGCGCAGATGCTGCATACGATGATCACAACACGGCGTGCCGTCGCCGATGAGATGATGGATATGACGTTTATACCCGGTAACACAACCGCTCGCACGAGCGCCCCCGCATCGGTTTAAACGTCATATAATTTTACATCATTCAAGCTCATGTATGTGAACAACTTCAGTACGCTACGATTCCTGTGCCTTGCAAAACGCGGTATAATGGCCGTCCAGCGCATACAAAGAAACATGATAACCTTGCTCGATAATGCCTTCCTCTCCTAAAACGATGATCCTGTCGGCGTTTCGCACCATGCTTAAGCGATGGGCGATGATGAAGACCGTACGTCCCTTGGCGAGCGTTTTAAGGCTGTCCATAATGGCTTTTTCGTTTTCGTAATCCAACGCGCTAACCGCCTCGTCGAAAATGAGGATCGGAGGATTTTGGAGAAATACGCGCGCAATGCTGATACGCTGCTGCTGCCCTCCGGAAAGCTTAACCCCGCGCTGCCCGATGTCTGATTCGTAACCATCCGGCAGGTCCATGATAAAGCCATGCGCGTTTGTCTGCTTTGCAGCTTGAATGGCTTGCTCCCGCGTGGCTTCGGGGTTCCCGTAGCATATATTTTCCATTACCGTTCCGCTGAACAGGAAGGTTTCCTGCCTGACCATGCCTATCTGACGGCGGAGTGACATTTGGGTGACATCCCTGACATCCATTCCATCGATACGGATGCTGCCGCCGCTGACATCATAGAAACGGGGAATTAAGGAGCAGAGGGTCGTTTTACCGATGCCGGAATGCCCGACAATCGCCACGGTTTCGCCGGGTTTCACTTCTAAATTGATGTCACGCAGAACAAACTCGCGCCCCTCGCTGTACCGGAATGAAACATTATCAAACGTGACGCGCCCCTCTTTGACGACTAACGGAACGGCATGCTCCGTGTCTTGTACCTCCGGAACGGTTTCCATGATTTCCCGGAATCGGGCGTAACCCGTAAACCCTTGCTGATAGTACGGAATGATCGAGACGAGCCTGGGGACCGGCTCGGTTAAGTAAGCGGCGTACATAATAAATAAAAGCAAGTTGGCTATATCAAGCGTACCGCCCGAAATCCATATGCCGCCGGCGATGGCGATGGCTATGGTGATAAAAGGCGTCAAAAAATGCTCCAGCACCGCATAGAGCAACGCCTCGCTTTTATATATGCTTGACCGGCTTTGATAGTATTGGGCATTGCCTGTATTAAAACGAAGCATTTCCGTGTTTTCACAAGCCAGTGCCTTCACCGTACGGATACCGGACAGGTTTTCTTGTACTATCGCATGGATATCGGCGATGCGTTCGTGGTTTATCTTGTATGACTTTTGCAGCCTGCGCGTAAATACCACTGAAAACACTGTCATGACAGGTACGGTCGCCAAGGCTACCAACGCCAACTTCCAATCGACCGACAAGAGGATTGCGACAGAGCCAACAACCTGAATCGTCAGGTTTAATACCATTTCAGGCACATGATGGTATATTTCCGACAGATCATGCACGTCATTTACCATACGTGACATCAGTTCCCCGGTATTTCGCCGGTCATAAAAACTAAACGGGAGTTTCTGGTAGTGCGTGAAAAGCTCACTTCGCAGGTCACGCTCGATCTTCGCGCCCATATCGTGGCCTTTGTAATCAAAGAAAATACCGCAACAGGTCTTAGCGGTGATAATGGCCAGCATCAAGGCACCTACGCGTAAAATACCCGGCAAAACATCTTCTGAGCCGAGCTTCAGAATATCGTTGGTAACGTAACGCACGCACAGCGGAAGCATGAGACCTAAGGCCGCAACCATGACCGAGGAGAAGAGATCGGCGGCTAACAACCCCTTGTAAGGTTTGTAATACGATACAAATTTCTTGATATTTATTCTTTTTTGGCGCATGAGCTATCCTCCGTTTTTCGGAGGGTTCTTAAAAAACGACCCTCCTGATAATAAGATGGTACCTGATCGTTTTTTTCATGCGTAACACCCCTTCCGATGTAACCTTAAGCAGGAGACACATAACCGGCGTGATTATATCACAGGGCGGCAACCGCGTCGAGTTTACCAAACTACAGCAGGATGATCACCGTTGGATTTTATCGCATCCGGTTTTACTCAATACCTGCTGCTTTATGAAGTAACGCCGCGCGTGTGTTGGGTATGGCGTCTTCCATAACATACCCTAAAAGCAGTCTGAGCGTGTTTCCCAGCCGCTCGCCCCGTATGCCCAACGCCATTAAGTCCTGCCCGCTGACAGCCAGATCCTTTAAGGCGTAACACTCCCCGTTTTGTATGATTTCATGATAGTAAGCGCGCGCCGCGCTTACTTTATCCGATTCAAGAGGCGCCATATCAAACATTTCAGCCGCTTTACCCGCTTGAATAAAGTCCAACAAGCTATTAAATAAGGACGGTCCTATTTGGTTAAGGCAGCGTTTCACGGCTATTTTACTATCCAACCTGTTTGAATGGTTCATGATAAGCGCATCGACCGTTGCAATGGTTCTGTTATCCAGTTTAAGCCGTCTGAGTATACGCTGCGCTGCCGATGGCCCCATTCGCGGTGTGACCTGCCCGTTTGCTTGGAAGCATCCGGCCTCATCCGCGTACGAGTCCGATTCATGAATGCCATGCAACAGGAGGGCCCATAGAATAGGCGGGTCTTTTGGCGCAATTCCCACCGCACGCGCTGTATGTACCCAACTGGCTATCTACGACACATCTTGCGTTTCCGCCATAAGCGGCGTCAACTCGGGAATGACGACGCACAGAATGTCCGGGAAACGCATGAGCACGTTTTGCACATTTTTTCCCATCAGCAGCTTTCCCAGTTCCATGGCGACACGCTCCGCCGACAATGATCTTAAGCATTCCTTTAAACGGCGCATGCTCCGTTCGGTGCTTATGTGAATATCAAATCCTAAAACACCGGAGAAACGCAAAGCCCTTAGGATGCGCAGCGCATCCTCGTTGAACCGCTCATCCGGTTCTCCCACGCAGCGTATCGTTTTTGACATGATGTCGGCATGACCGCCAAACGGGTCTAAGATATTCCCTTGTATGTCCATAGCCATGGCGTTTATCGTAAAATCCCGCCGAGCCAGGTCTTCGTCCAGAGCAGTGATAAAAGCAACCTTATCCGGCCGCCGGTTATCGGTATAAGCGCCGTCTGAACGGAACGTTGTAATTTGAATGGGAACGTCTTGAACCATCACAGTAACGGTACCGAAACGCAAGCCTGTGTCAATCACGCGTTCGCCCTTGAAACACTCCCGGACTTCATCGGGTTTTGCGGATGTACCGATATCCCAATCATGCGGCGCGACACCCATCAGAATGTCTCTGACGCAACCCCCGACCGCGTAGGCCGCATACCCGTTTTGCTGCAATTTACTGACAATATAGACCGCGGCATCCGAAAGCATGTTGACCGCCCTCCCCATTGAGTCTATCCTATCATAAAACGGCTGTTTGATTCAAACACCGGGACTAATCTTAACTGTAAAACAAGCTTTATAAAGGCTTATTATGACAACGAAAGCAAGGAAACTATCCGTTATGCTTAAGGTGATATCGCTCTGTTTGCAAAGAATAAATCATTAAAACTTTTACCCTGATTTACATTGTCAAGCAACTCAAATAACGCTTCCGTACCGTTCCTTTCAATCCAACCCGTTAACTCATGCTTGCTGACAATATACCTGTATCGGCGTTCTTCGGTTTCTCCCGCGTAAAATTTCACCGCCGTGCTGATATCATTTAGGTTAACACCATTTTTACCGTCGTCGGTCGCTGTAATCCATGCATACCCATTGTATATTTCCCGGTAATCATTTTGAAGCGCAAAGCCTTCATCAAACCATGTGGGTACGAGATATGTCATCCCGATTTTCCCATTGAACAACCTTTTATGAACTTCCGCATGTGTCATTTCATGTGCAACAATATCGGTATTTAGGTATTCGGAGGAAACAACAATATAGCTGTAAACATTAAAGATGACTGCCGTCATGGTATCATGGTCGCCGCCCAACTTATTAATCACATTCAAGTCATCACAGATAATAATGGTTGGATTGCTCCTTATCTCTCCAAAGTATCCGTTAACCCGTTGCCTCGATTCGTTAACAATGTCAAGCACTTCATTTATATTTCCGGTGAAGTTTTGATGGATATAGACATGAGGAGCCGCCTTAACAAAACCACGCAGTGAGACTGTCATACGATAGCCAAAGGAAGTGAATTGAAAAAAAAGAGCAACCGCAATCATTATAACTAATACAGAAACCATCACTGCTGATTTTCTTTTTTTACCTTTTCTCGTTTTCATATTTTTATAACATGCCCTTTCACGGCTATGCCATTGTCTTTTATAAACAGGTAAAGACAGATAGTTCTTCGCATACTATATTTTCCAATATGTTAATACAGACGGAAACGAATGACAAGTTTACTTCCCATAAAAGAATATGCAAATGGAAAAATGCCCGGGTTATACCCGGGCACTAAAGTCTGCGTTCGGAACAGATTCGGTACTATGACGATGCATAACAGGTTTTTAATTATGACGTTAATTGTGCCTGCCTTTTCAAGGCTCCAATACCGCTAAGCGATACCCATCCTATCCGCTTGCTCACGCATTTTTTGAAGGCGGTTTTTAAAGGCATAATAGAGGCCGTCGGCATGCTCACGCATCGTGCGGCGGTTGTTCGTATAGCGCAGGACAGCGGTTGCCTCGTCTACTTGCGCAATCCATTCAGACGGCAGATGACGGGTTCCGTCCAATGCGCCGGCGATTCCCCCCGCGACAGCCGCGATACAATCGGTATCCCGCCCCAGATTGGACGCGGCGATGATCGCGTCTTTCAAGTTGGCGTTCGTCATTTTAAACACGCATATGCCCTTGGTGACCACTTCGTTGGCATAACTGATGTTATATGGCATGCCGTATCCGCTGTAATACGGATCGAAAGCTTCACGCATATCCTTAAAATCCCGGCAATCCTTTGTGTACTCCAGCGCGCCCTTGATCTCATCGACCAGATTGATTCCCGCATAATCCCCGTACCACCCGTCTTCTCGCCCCTCAACATGGGCACGCTCATCCAGATTATCAAATATCGCCCGGAGCACGCTGTCTACTGTCGCGCCAGGCTTTGCAGCCGCGGCAATAGAGGCGGCGGTGACACAGGCCCATTTTAAACCCCGGCTATTGGTGGTTTGATAGAGTTGGCCGACCTCCAACACATCCTGAATCGCTCCTTTGACATCCCCGGCGTTAATTAGCCCCAGCGGATGGCATGCCCGCGCGAAACTGTTCAAGCCCGCATAATCGCAAAACCTGCCTAAGTCGCGGGCGGGTACCCGTGTTCGTGCGATTTTCATCAGTTCCCCTTCAAACGGCTCGCTGATGTTACCGGGCGCCTCATGATTAAAATCCCGCTGCCATACTTTACGCACATCCTCCGCGTTTACGCGGCCGCCTTTTTCCATAATAGCGGTAATCATCAATTTTTGACGGTCTACACCGTCTTCCGTGCTTCCTGATGCTTTAGTTGTGCCATCCATATAATGCCCATACGGCACGAGCCTATCCAGCACGCCGTAAGTCTCCACAACCTTTTGATAAGGCCATCCTTCCACAATCGCGCCCATAGCCGAACCGATGTGGGCGCCGCAGATGCAGCCGTAAAACTTATCCCGAAGCGTAACGCTCATACCCGTTCCCTCCTATTCAATATCCATTTGCGCCGCGTACCGGCGATAGGACGCGAGCTTATTTTGAAACGCTCCGTAAAGCCCGTCGGCATTCCCCCGGAGCGTACGTTTGCTGTTGGTAAAACGGTGTTCAGCGGTGGCTTGGTCTACCTGCTCAATCCACTCGGTTGGAACTGAACCGGAACCGCCCAACGCACCTGCCAACCCTCCGGCTACAGCTGCGGCGCAATCGGTATCCCTGCCCAAGTTAACTGCGGTGATAAGAGCCTTTTTAACATCCCCGCCGCACATACGGAATACACACACGCCTTTAGTAACGATTTCGTTGGCAAACGCCATGGCATACGGCATACCCACCCCGTAATACAGCGTGTCCAGCTTGGCACGCAACTCGCGGAAGTCCTCACAGTCCTTTGTCACATCCAACGCGCGTTTTAGTTCGTCCACGATGTACATACCGGCATAATCGCGATGTACCTCATCCGCGCCGCCGAACGCCACGCGTTCATCGAGGTTATCAAAGATTGCCTTTAAAACACTCTCCACCGTCGCGTCCGGCAGCATCGCCGCGGCGATACCCACCGAGGTAACACAGGCCCAACGCAGGGCTCTGCTGTTGGTGTAGTGGTAAATCTGCCCCACCTCCATGGCATCCTCAATGGCGGCTTGAATATCACCGGCGTTAATCATGCCAATGGGATGGCAGGAGCGGGCGAAAGAGACCAAATTGTTATAATCACAATAACGGCCGATATCTCTGGCGGGAATCTTGGATTTAGATATTTTAAGAAGCTCTCCCTCAAATGGTTCGGCGATGCCGCCCGGCGCGAGAGGATTGATGTCGCGTACCCATATCTTACGCAAATCCTCGGCGGTGATACGGCCGCCTTTTTCCATAATGGCGGTAATCATCAGCTTTTGGCGGTCGATGCCGTCTTCCGTCGTCCCCGCAGCGCGCACCCAACCATTGTTATAGTGTTCATAAGCCACCAGCTTATCCAGTGTACCGAAAACCTCTTCGGTGCGCTCATGCATCCAGCCTTCTACAACCGCGCCCATAGCCGAGCCAATATGCGCGCCGCAGATGCAACCGAAGAATTTGTCCCGAAGCGTTACGCTCATGTAATGTTTCCTCCTCGGTCTTCCTTTACCTAAACTACTTTTTCCGCTCTTCTTTTACATGGAAGGAGGGGGGGGAAGTCCCCTCCTCCGGTACCGGTCAACCCTTATTTTTTATACAGCGCGTTAACCTGGTCAGTCCACTCCTGGCCGCCCTTGGCCATGAATTCCGTTATAAAGGCGTCGAAATCATCTAAGGACTTATGGCCCATGATCATTTGAGTAAAGGTTTCCGCACACAGCGCGGTTAAGTCAGCCTTGTAATCCATCTGCGCCTGGCAGACCAACCCGTCGGCATCGTTACGGATGACGTTCCATTCCAACGCGCCGCGGCGGGAAGGCGCCAGATAGGTCTCTACCTTATAGAGGGGTTGCTCGTTCTCAAACAGGAAGTACCACTGGATCCACTTGTTGTCTAAATCGAACTGCGGTGTGGTTAGGTATTTGCCGTCCACGATCTCCCAGTGCAGCCCTTGTACGCCGGTATAAGAGGTCAGCATGCCTTCCTCGGTATGGAGATAGTCCATGAACCGAGCCGCTAATTCGGGATTCTTTGAGTTAGCCATCACGCCGATAGCGCATACCACTTCAGGCACGGCGCGCAACCCTGACAAGCCGGTCGGGCCGATCGGGGGTGCGACACGGATGAGGGAAGCTTCGGGTACGGTGTTACGGATGGCCACTTCACGCTGGGCCTCCCAGTTCCACCAGTGGGTGGTGATGCCGTAACGGCTGGCTTCCCCTTTGTCCTGCCAGATGCCGGCGGTATGGGAGGCAAATTCCGGGTCGATAATACCGTCCGCATACCAGGAAGCCAGCAGCGTCAGCGCTTCTTTCATCTCAGGCAGGGTAGCCATGGGTACCAGTACGCCATCGATGTCTTTAAAGTAGATATTGCAATGCGTATCGGGTGCGTTCCAGTTGGTTTCACCCATGATGACGCCGTACGCGCCAAACACCCAGTCAAAGGCATCCAACCCAAGGCCGCTGATGCCGTAAGTGTCGTTTTCGCCATTGCCGTCAGGATCGTTGAACGTGAAGGCCATCGCTACGTCGCGGAACTCCTCCAATGTTGTCGGAACCGCGAGATCCAAGTTTTTAAGCCAGTCTTCGCGCATGATCAGGTTGTAACGCTTGGTGGTCGTCCACTTGGGAATGGCCATCTGCTTACCGTCCACCTTGTAGTAATCCATCGCGCGCTGCGGGATCAACTCGTTGATAGCGGGCATCAGGTGCATGTAGGGGGTCAAGTCGAGCAGAGCGTCTTCATCCACGAACCTGAAGGCGTCGGTCGGCGTGACGAATGAAACGATGTCGGGCCAACCGGCAGGGTCTTCTGTTAGCAGCATGTTCATCGCCGTAGCATATTCGGCGGGTGAAATGAACTCAAACTTGATGCCGGTAGCTCTTTCCATTTCCGCCTTAATGGTGTCGTTTTCCGGCGGCGCCTCAAAACCGCCCTTGGTGTAGTAAACCGTGAGCACGGGCTCATCGTCTGCCAACGCCGCGGGTGCGAAGGCTAACATGCTTAGCAGCATCGCTGCCAGCAGTACCAGGGAAATAGTCTTCTTGGACATGGTGTTTCCTCCTTAGTTTTTTCAATATACAAATCCGTGGGTTCACGGATATTGTACCGTCGTTATGGCATCTTAGCCTTTCACGGCGCCTACCATCAGGCCTTTGACAAAGTAACGTTGCAGAAACGGATACAGGCATATAATAGGCAGTGAGGAGACCACAATGGTACAACTGATGATGGCCTGCGCATTGGGCCGGCGCGCATCCTGAACGAGCCCGCCTAAAGACAGCTCACCGATGTTGTTGTTAATAACAATCTCGCGAAGCAGCATTTGTAAGGGCCATAGCCTGCGCGCGCTTCCGCCGCTTAAATAGATGATAACGTCCATAAAGGAGTTCCAATGGTACACCGCGTAAAACAAACCAATGGAGGCCAGGGTGGGCAGCGCCAGCGGCATGATGATGCGCAGTAAAATGATAAAATCGTTGGCTCCGTCTATGCGGGCCGATTCATCCAGCTCTTCGGGAATGCTTTGAAAGAATGTGCGCATAATGATCATGTAATAGACGCTCATCAGAGGGGGTAGAATCATCGCCCAAAACGTATTGGTTAGCTTTAAAGAGTTGACGACAATATAGGTAGGTACCATACCGCCGGTAAAGATCATCGTAAAAAAGAAGAACATCATTATCCCGTTACGGCCCGGCAGGAATTTTTTAGACATGGGATAAGCGGTGAGCACCGTTACAAGCAAGCAGCCTAAAGTTCCCACCACCGTACGCAGGATGGTAATCACGTAGGCGTCCACCAAGCGTGAGCTTCCCCTGAACAGCCAGACAAAATGGCTTAGGGTGATTTGACTGGGCCATACGATAAACGCGTTGGGGTTGCGCTGTACGTCGGCCATGGGAGTAACCGATAAAAGAAACACCGAAAACACCGGTAGAAGCGCTATTAATGACAACAAAACCATCACCAGCGTGTTTACCGCGCCAAACACCCGGTCTCCCGCGCTTTGCCTGATGCGGTTACGCACCGGCCGCTTTGGTTGCTTCGTTTTACTTTCGCTGCTCATCCGCATTCCTCCTAAAACAAGGTTTCCTGATCGAACCTGCCCATCAGTTTATTGGTGGCTACCACCAAAATGCAGGCAATCACAGACTTGAACATACCCGCCGCGGTCGCGACGGCGAACTTGAAATCACCCGTCAAGGCAGTGCGGTACACATAGGTATCGATGATGTCGCCTACGCTGAAAACCGAAGAGTTGTACAGGGCATAGATTTGCTCAAATCCGGCGTTGAGAATGCCGCCGATACGCAACAGAAACATGATGACGATTGTGGGCATGATATAAGGCAGCGAAATCCGCAGCACGTACTTCATGCGTGACGCGCCGTCGATGGTGGCCGATTCACTAATCTCATTAGGCACCCCGGCCAGTGCCGCCAGATAGATAATCGCGTTCCAGCCCATTTCCTTCCAAATGTCGGAAATGGCTACCACGCCGCGAAAATACCGCGTATCGGACAGGAAGAAAATCGTATTGCCGCCCAAGGCGCGTATTAAGTAATTGATAG
>Ga0123354_10009113_pt1 | contig 15156 bp, 10 predicted proteins | sample TergutLab28metaG_2_FD_97872 | JGI IMG/M metagenome (GOLD analysis project Ga0123354, IMG submission 97872) | Labiotermes labralis P4 segment gut microbial communities from Petit-Saut dam, French Guiana - Lab288 P4 | ecosystem: Host-associated > Arthropoda: Insects > Digestive system > Gut ...
AAAAGATTCTGCACCGAATGATAGCAAGCATTTCCTGACCTCAGTCTACTCTTTATTTCTTCCCGAATAGAATTTTGGATTGTTAAAGTTGTTCCCAAATATTTAAACTCTTCCACCCTCTCAGTAAGTGTACTTCATGGAGCATATTTTTAATAAATATAGTAAGTGTACTGTATTTATTAAAAATTTGCTCCATGAAGTGAATAAATGTCATTTCCTTCTATATTAGACACAGTTATGTGAGTTGTCATGGCTGAACTATTCAAGGAATGTAAGTCAGACCTGGATTAAAATAAACCCTGATATATTCCCTGTAAATAATATGTTGCAAGGTTTTTTGCAGTAAGAGCAGAATGCAGCTTACAATGGGTCAAACTAATCTCTACATTTTGGTTATCAAGAAGAAAATCTTACATCACTTAAATACCAACTCAAGACAACTATACATACAGCCATACACAGTTGGCATTTCTGTACAGCAGATTCCATTTCACCTTCTGTCACAACACTCTGCAACACTTGCTTCATATGTTGATACCTACTGATGATTTAAATTTAGTGTGACATGACTTGGGATGAGCCCCATAGTCATTCACCAGATGGGATTTGTCAGTTGCAAGCCATATACGTTTAATCCTTAAACATTGTATATATTTAGGTCACAAGGAGACTTACTGCATTTTTAAGATCATCATTGTCATCATAATCATTATCTGTCATGATTTAGGCCTTGATAGACCATTTTTGGCCTGATCTAATATTCTCTTCGACAGTCTTCCAAGTCATCTTCATCCATTTTGTATATAATTCAGCATTATTTTTGGCATCCTGTTCTGTTTTTAAGAAGTGCTGCATAATATGTTCTATTTTCCACAAAGTTCCATTTATTTCATAACATTTTTATTTTCAAATAACATGTTTTCCATAAACAATGTGCTAGAATTTAAATACCAACCCGTTCATTTAAAAGTTAATATTATTTCAGTGTATTCAGTAGTTTGGAGGTAAAGGTTGATGTTTTCTTACCCCTAGTAGCTGAGGGTGTGTTGTCAACCAAATTGCACCCAGAAACAATTGTAATACCCCCTACACAAACGGGTTGAATGCAAGTCAAGAGTAATTTTATGCATGACAGAAAAGAGCTGGTTGTTACAAATGCGAATGACTGTGAAGTGGATGTCATTTATATTCTAAGTAAGCACTCTGTATTCACAGTTCTGTGAATCTAGACTGATTAAAGAATTTCATGAGTATTAGGACTTACAAACGGAACTTAAGCTAACTTGATATATATGGTGGTAATTATATTTCCTGCATGGCAAGGAGATGTGCGCAGGAAGGTGAATCTCATATGTTCTTTCCTACTTCAGTGTGAACTTCGCTTTGGTATGGTATTCCACTTGCATAATTCACCTGTTCCATTCACTGTGGATGGAATGGCTGCACGTAATTTCACTGGACAGAGTTATTAAAGTATAACCACACAATTACATAGGAAATAAAAAGCAATGAACTATGTAGGTCCTGTATGCTGGGCTTCTGTGAACATAGTAATGAACATATGGATTCTGTGAAATGCAGGGAATTTCTTGCTAAGCTGAGGAACCAAGCTTGTATAGGACTCTTCACTTATACATATTTAGGCACTGTATGGTATGATTAAAGCATTCTAATTGGGGTTAATGAAACTTTTTTGCTGGCATACCATTAAATGAAACAGAAGAGTTATGGTGCATCACCAATATATATATATATATATATGTTTTTTTTTTATTTAAATAAAAAAACCTGAAAATTTCAGACTGGCTTTCAGCAGGGATGAGTTATATAATGTTACCAGCATTGTTGCATATTAGCAAATATACGTGGCTTATGTTCTACTCATTTGTAAAATAGTTATCGTTTTTTTGTTTTGATCATTTATTAAGGCCACATACCGGTAAACAGTGGTTGGTGTACTGTAATAATCAACAGCTGAAAAGGATCTTGTTTCACTTGGGGCAGCCAGATTTTAATATTTTTCAGAAATGCGAATGGGTCAGTGGCCCTGTAGTGGATCATTTCTTATCATTATTGAATGAGAGCGCTAGAAGGAATCAGGTGACGTACGTATACGGCAATGTCACAGAGAACATTCCACAGAAGAACTGTATCCTTGTTTCATATACCACTGTATAGTGTCTTACACTGTAATTGTGTTTAGAGGGTGATGAAACATAATATTGCATTACGTGTATTTAATAGTTGTTGTTTTATTTTGTCAGTTGCAACAACATTATCGTCACATAAATTTATGAGTATGAATGTTATCTTAATTCAGTTTACATGTAAAATCGTTATTCAGATGTCATGTCTATGTATAAGTGGATTGTCACATGACAACATATGCTTCAAAGTTTGTGTCTTGTTTCTCCATTAGATGCTCATCCACAGAGCCAGATCACACGCCTCGCCTGGCTGGATGACGGAACATTGGTGTCAGTTGGGCAAGACTGCAACACTAAAATATGGAGCATAACTGCCTTTTAAGCCCATTACTTACTGCCGTGGATATACACTGCAGAAAATCACATGACACAACTATACACAACGACAAATATTACCAAACTGAACCTAAATTTGAGTTTAAAGATACTCGAACAAAATTAAACTTCATAGAAATGATGGCCAATTTGCAGGTTTTGTATGTGTACAGTTAGATATTTTACATTTGCCTGTGCTCCTAACATTGTTTTTTATGTTATACTTGTTTTGAAACAGTATGGAGTGTATCATGTATGTGGTTCCTGTGATCATTTTCAATGACTAACATATTTAATAATTATTTAAGAAAATATGATAATTATGCTGATGTGTTCAAGTGACAGATGACTCCAGAATCCCGATTAATGGGTTGGTCCATCTGTACTGAACAAACAGCATTGTATAATTATATCTTGTATGAGTATTTGTGTGATAACTGATTATGCAATAAATTTGGATTTTCCTTAAGTAAGGACATTTTCCTCATTGTAAACTGCCATTATACAAGTGAAAGATTTGGATTTTGTAAACCTTCTCTACATATTTAATAATTACATTTGGACATGTTCTTGTTATTGCATGTTCTAAAAATATTCTTGTCCCAAAAGGAAAGCAGAGCTGTTACCACAGAAAATAAACAAAGTTTATGTCTCCATTCTATGTTTCTGTGTTTAAACAGCCATGCACCTGTCACAGAGCAGTATTTTAATAGTATTCAAGAACTTTCAGCCTGCCCATAGTTACTCACATGATTTTTGTACTCCATTTTAGGCTAGAAATTTTGTTACGAAAATTAAAAACCACATTCCAGCTGCATTCAAATTTTATGTCTTTTTTGCACCGTGCATTGTGATACAGTTATACCACAAAAAAACAAACAAAATGCACGATTTTATAAATTAATATTTAATTTCTGATGTCTTCTACATGTTTCGAACAACGTGGGTTCCTCCTCAGGAAGACAGTTATGTATGTAGTATGCTTCATTTTACTTGCATTGGTGGGAGCAGTCTGGTGGACAGGAGAGTGAGTCTCGAACACACTCTCCTGCCCACCAGACTGCTCACACCCGTGTACAACATACCATACTGCATACTGAGAATGAACCCACAATGTTTGAAACATGTATGAGGCATCAGAAATTAAATATTAATTTATAATATTGTGCATTTCATTGGTTTGATGTTGTATGACTCTGGTCATCTGTTAGCCATACATATTTGGTAAATACATTCTCCAATTAACAGCCTGCTAGGTTATATTATGTGGCCTGTGGCCACATTTGTAAATGATGTATGTACTATAAAAATTACACAATAATTCAGGTGGTTACGTATACCTCCTAATGTTATTTTTCTTCATGTGGCCTGTGAACCAGCCCACAATAGTGGCTGTTGTCCTTTGCCATAACAATGCTGGACATCCATGGGTAAATAGACTTGAATACAATTAAACATATAATCTGTTCCTTTACTTACTGCCTGGCCCCTGATTTATATACTGTCCTTTAATATAACACACTCAGGCTGTACCAGTAAAGGCAGTTGGAGACTGCAACACCACATTTATACTTCATAAGCACATGAACGGTGGGCATGATAAGTTGCAAGTGTCCGTGGATGAAGTAGCTGGCATGTACCATTATGGTGTACAGATAAAAGAGGGTTGGCTAGAGGGCACTCACATGGAAGAATCTGTAGCAAGTGGGGTTCAAAATTTTTTGTTGGTGACATGTGCATTGAAGATGTTACAGTATAAGACACTGCTATACAACAAACATTGGATTCTCATTCACCTTTTAGATCAAATTTGGTGAACGAATTTTACCATCGAAGTATAAGAAATCAGTTCCTGCAATTTATGTTACAAAGAGAGGGCTCTATATCTTTTGATGTGGTGTTTAGTTTCTCAGAAAGAATGTAATGAAATGAAAGCAGTGCATGCAGATGCACAAAATTTCACAAATACCCATGCATCAAGTGTGTATTTCACAGTACTGCTACATGTGTGGCTGCAGTTTTTGTATAAGGATGTATTTGTCTTGCAGCCTGCAAAGATGCACATCCATGCTGTCTGTGTCACTCCTGGCACAGACCGTGCCAGTGCAACTTAACAGCACCTAACAGATCATTCTACATCATTATTGCAGAATTGTTTTCTGTCATAAGTTTCTGTCACTGAACCTGTCATTCAGAATTTTCCTACTGCTATGTGTACTGTGTTTTGTGTAGCACACTGAGACAGCTTTTTTTTATCACAAATTTTGAGTGACATCCTTCCATGATGCATACTTCACAGAAGTGTTGCAAGTGAACACTCTGTGTTCAACAGAAGACATCTGTCACACATAATGATGTGTTTCTATGAGATACAAAATGCAACTGGGCAAGTCACACGTTGCAGTGTATGTGCATAGAAAGGATGATGCAATACTCCACTTACTGACCTTGCATTACTGAGCTTGGTTTTCCCTATGTTTCAGCCAGAGATTAAAAATGTGCTCTGTAATATCTGCATACTTTCTACACCAGAACTTTCAAACACAAATTTTTGCTTAAATTATGTGAGTAAGATTTTATGAATGGTGCTTTAAGCAATGGAATAATTTTACCATTACTTTATATTTTCAGGAAATGAGTACTGCTCACATGGAAAACAAATCAGAAGCGTAACAGTAAGGCTTTAGAAATCCTTCTCCAAACATATTCTTAAAACCATTTGTTGTAATTTTTGTTGTGTAAGAGATATGTACCAAATTAAAGACTGAGAACTTCAAAAACAGTCTTGTGATAATCCAGTGAGAAGTACAAATGGCTAATCATTTTAGCACCGTAAATTCCATATTTTGTAACTTGTATAAACACAGTTTGCTTTGGGTTAAGAAACAATACATATACATAAAAAGTATACCAGAACACTATTTTTTTTCTTATGTAAGGCTTCTGGTGTTGTGTGTGCTGTGGACAGTAGTGCATATCTTCATGAGGCACTCTTCACACAAATCTGAAATAGTCTGTATTCTGTGTAGGACTGTTGTGTTTCAATTTCGGAAGTCTTTGCACGCTACTGTTGATATCCTGTTATATTATTTAAGGCACAGGTGTTTTGTATGGGTAAGACAGTATTAAAACTTCTGTAACAATGTATGATCTTTAATATTTAGACTATTTATTACAGTTAAAATTGAGGCAAAGGTTAGGTTATGAATATTAATGTAATGAGACAATTTGCCAGTGCCTTTGTGGAAGACTGAAGTACCAAAGTGAAGCATGCCTTTGGACTTTTTGTACTTTGTTATGAAACCATTCTGCTGTAGTTTATTTTACATTACTTCTAGTGGTATAAAGCCTTAAATACAGAGAATCTTCCAAGTGCATCTATGCTATCAGCATATGGCTATTCAATTGTATCCTTCAAATTTTAACAATTCCATAATTTACAGTTTTAATAACCTCTCACTTTTCCCTGACAGTTACTCAGTTGATCAAGAAGATCAAAGTAGGCCTAGCATGGGATCTGAATCACCGTAGCAATAAATACTTAAGTCACCCTTGAGTAAAAATAATTTCAAATAGCACTTGCCTCTTACAACCACAACTCTTACATTGTCAGTTTCCTTGCTGCAGTGTGTTCACTGTAACTGCCATATTTGATGATGTTGCCTTCTCAATGGACAGAAGGGTGCACCCACCAAGCCCTCTTGATACATACTTGCCTTTAAGCAGTTCTTAATTTTTGCCGTCTTGATGTTACTGGACTGAGAATGTCAACATAATCCTGTACACTGTTTTGGTGTTTGGGAAGGAGCCATCTTAGTGATGTGAAGGGCTTCATTGCAGAATGTGTTACTTTGAGGTTGAATTCTTATAGTACTCTTAAGCTGTGAAAGCCTTGCAGTTGTAATATTTTAACATCAGAGAATGCACTGTATCTTCCAGTCCCTCTTGTTCACATCACACAAACAGCCATTTGTTGGCCAGTGACATGAAACCCCCTGTCTATGGTACTCAAAAGTAAGCAGTTTCTGTCGTGAATTCTCTACTATCTCCATGCTTCTCTTCCCTATTATACACCTGTTTCTAAGGTTAGGCTCTTTTTGATAATCATACTGCATTTTCTTGGACTCCAATACAGTTTAAATGTAAACAACATATAGTATAACACAGCTGTCACTAATAACTTAAACTGTTTTAGCTTACATGTGACTAGAAACTCAGCCTCACTTTTCTGTTTTGAGCTGCATCAGTTTTCAGCAACCTAGGGCTAGTGGTTCCTGATGTCACCTGTCTGGTAATGGATTGCTTTCATACTGTCTATTGGACATTCCTAACGAGAGTATGATAACTTTTGTATTACATAGGGTGCATTGACTCTTAATGTGTTTAATGTTTGTTGAAGACATAAATAAAAGGTGGATTTTGCGCAAAACTCCAGAAAATGTGATGGTCTTTGGACTACACTATTCCAGATTTTCTAATGTCAAACTGTGATATTTGCAAGGCAAACTGGGTCCCTGTCACCATAGTATGGCACATTTTCAGGTTGCGGATGGAGGTATGGCCTCCAAATATGGAGCATAGCTGCAAATATTTTGAGTAAGCAGTCACAGACAGCTGACAAAGGGTGATCCTCCAGCTTGGGGGTTGGGCAAGATGCTAACAACTCCTCACAATAAAAACGTATGACATTACAAACATTTCACAAGTGCTTGGACTTGGAAAGTAGCACATATGGGGGAGGGGAGAGGTACGTATGGGATTTTGGTGGGGAAACGTGAGGGAAAGAAACCACTTTGAAGACCTAGGCCTAGATAGGAGAAATAATATTAAAATGGATCTTCAAGAAGTGGAATGGGGGATATTCGAGTATTTTTCACAATTCTGTTGACAAAATTCAAGTTTCATTAAAATCTGATGAAAATAATATGTACTTTACATGAATCTGTAACTACACGTATGATATCTCGCTGGATTCTTCTTAGAATGAGAAATATTTCAGATAAAGAGTTGTAGAGAAAATCAAAACACACATTTTAAGTTCAGTAACTTATTTCAAAAGTCGTGCCATTTATGAGATAAAGTGGAAAAACACTAGAGCTGGCTGGACCACTGATGACAATATGGTACATGTGCATTGCATGTTGGATACCTAAGGCTACAGACACGCACTCATAATATGTAATCATGTTGCTTTCACATGGCAATGATGGTTGCACGAATGCCCCTCAATGTTATGTTTTACATACACTGCCTGTCTTGTTGTAAGATGTGATTCCTATGTGGCTAGTTATGTAACACAAGGTTGGCAAAATCAGTTTTGGGTTAAGTGACTCCTGTTCTTGAGATTTTCAAACCAAATTGTTGTAAAAAAAATGTTTATTTCCTTGAATTCCATAGATTTTGTCTCAGTTTTTAATCAACTGAGTAATGAACGAATTTCTTACAAACTAGTGATAACCCTGTAAAGTGTAAAATGCTTAACTTGTTTACCTGATCCAAAAGGCTACTGAATTTGTTGTAAATCATTCTTGTATTACATTTAAAAAAAAAAAAAATCTTGACAGTAGCTTACATTTCATGAAAATACAGTGTGTCCACGAAGTTCATCTGAGGATTTAAAGTCAATACCTACCTGGACATGCTGAAACTCTATGCAGTACCTTCAGGACTGATGACCTAGAACCACATTATCCTGCAACAAGACATCACTCCCTGTCTTTGGGGTTTAACGGTATGAGGGTACTTAGATGAGAAATTTCTGGAAATATGTTTCAGCAGAGATGGCAGCCCACTCCTGTGGCCTTCTTCCCGGAGATACCACCACTTCACTTCTGAGTGTGGGATTATGTCAAGAACATTGTTTACCAATCACGTTACCAGAATTTATGACCCGAAGAAGCATATCACAGATACGATCATGACTATTCAGGCTAACATGCTCCTCAGGACAAGGCAAGAGCTTGAAGTCCATGCTACGAACGGTGCCCACATTGAGGTGTACTGAGGCTAGTTAAAAGCTATGAGAGTTTGACTACAAGCCACACGCGTCTACCTCGCTTTACTTGAGAACCATGTTGCCTTGAAATCCTGGAGGAACTTTGTGATCATACTGTACACTCACCTAAAATTGAGAAATCAATATTTTGAAATCCTTAGCCTTGTACTGCCTGAGACACTCACATTTAGTTGTAGTGGGGTTGCGGTGTGTGCATGAGTGTATTCACAGACGCGTTTGTATCACTGTCTGCTGTGCTTCCTTCTTCTGCTGGTTTTAATGGCTGGGCCTGATGGCTGGCAGTAGATCTTACACTTCGAATGCCAGGGGCATAGCGCGCCTGAACGTGGTTCACTGGGAGGACAGACACTTGGGCAAGTTCTGCATGGTCCATGATTCTTTCATCTCCTGCTGCCATCTGATGAGTTCGCATGTGTTGGTTCAGATTGCGACGTTGTGATATGAGTCGTCCACACACCGGACATAATACACTCTGACGACTTGGTGGGGTTGTTGGACATCCTGTCAGTGACAAACCTGTGAACAAAGACACAGGTGTAGCTCACAAACAAAAATCATCATGTAACTAAAATTAAATGCCAGACTTACTGAATACTTTTTTGTCATTACTAGAAACCACTTAAATCTTAACAGCAGAATAACTATCTTTTATTGGAAGATTATCACCCAATCAGCATATATTATGTAATATGTTTTTGGAAGAAATAAGCCACCCACAGATGTCATCCACTTCAGGTGACATTAAAAACTAATAATGCATATACATAAATGACAGAATAATTCATGGATAAGCTAGATTATCTCTTAAGCCTCAATCACTTATTCTATGGTTCAGTAAAATCCTCTTGGACTGACAGCCACATCAGGGGGTTCAAGTAAACCATTTCACAGACCAACTCACATCTCCATCAACATAGCTTTGATATGACACAATACCCAACTTTCAGCTGCATTCACATTTACACACTGTACTGTAATATGTGTTGCTCTGGCTAACTGTAGATGTACTGTCACTGTGCAATATTAGTGAGTGGCATCTTACACAGTTCTGCACTGTTATGTATTTTCTCTCCTAAATTTCAGTGGGGAGTTACTATGTTTTTTGTATACACACTTTCCCCCACTTAATTACCATGAATCGTAAGTATAAAAATGAGTCTCCATAAATACAGGATTTATCTAAAATGCTTTGACAAACTTCACAAGTGAGTTTCCCTCACCAAAACAAGGACCAAGTTCATATAAATATACATCCAGAAACAATTAATTTTCCAGCTACAGCTCAACAACCTGATGACCCATTCCTTTAGATTTCTACCTGAGGGGCACTTAAAAACTTAGTCTATTAGACTCCAATTGAAAATCAAGAGACACTTCAATGCATTTCACATGCTGTCAAATTATTCACAACCATCCTGGGACCTTTGAAAGGGAGTAGTATTCCATTATCAGATGTGTTCAAGCATGCTTTGTTTCAGACGGAGGACACTTTGGCATTTGTTGTGAACTGTGACTTGATAAACAGTAAGAACTAAACAGTTATAAAATTGGAATGTGTATTTTAAATGTATTACGTCAGCTGCAAGTAAAATATTACATAACTAATGTATTTATTGTTAAATGTAAATCTCTCAAGCTAAATAACTTATTTCCCGACATGTTTATATGAAATTTTTTGTTGTGATGTCAAGAACTTACCCTTGAAATTTGTCCAGAAATTTCAGATACATCCTGTATATTAAATGGGAATACCAAACTATTTGCTGAACACGAAAATACAGTACGAATCCTGCCTCAGCTGTCATTACATAACTCACTGGCCTGTATGGCTTGCTAAAATGATACTAAATAGCTAAGCATTCTTGCTGATAAATACGTAATGATGTAAGTGTCAAAAACACCATTGTCCTAGCCTATTTCTAATATCACAAATTTAAAACAAAAGGAAGCAAGTTACTACATGATGGATATAGTCTATCATTAAGTATTTGTGGCCTGATGTTGAAAGTTAACACTCATCTACCTAAAGCATACTATTCCATGTCTCACTCTAACTCTTCTGTGCCTTAACCAAACACCTAATGTGATCATGCAGTAGACCAGAATATGAAGGCTGCATAAGGACGGCCATTATTCTCTGTTGCCAATGGGCAATGCTTGGCATTTTGAGCATCACACTGCCTGATGCCTATAGGTGATGTTAGGTACACCCATCACGAAGTGTGATGCTCAAACTCGAAAACATCACATGTACCTGACAGCTATTTAGCGTTTAGGAGACGGATTTAAATGCCAATTGTATCTCATTATGGCATGAGTTTTCCTTGCTTAGTGTGGACATTTAAATTACTCTAAAGCAAACACACTAGAGACCAGCATATAACATGCTAGACCATTCATCAGTATATTTTAACGACCAGTATATGGTCCCGTAAGACAAAAGAGTCAATGACCAAAGTATACAACTCTCATTTACATTCTGATCTCCTCTGCATCACACTGGGCATTTAATTCTGGTACAAAAGGGTCACATGTTTCATAAATAGTTAATTTTTGAAGAAGTATAATTTGTGTATTGATTTTAAACCTTTGTTCTCCAAACATAGTAGAATTAAAAGGGCCCTTTTCATGTAGTAAAACGAAGGGAGATATAATGTGAAATTGGAATGCCACAAAGAAATGGCTGATAGCACCATGCACTAATGTTATAAATGGAATGGCCAAAGGTTTAGGTTCTGGCAATTTTGTAACCCTCATCTTTTAGCATTTCATACAGTTGTATAGATTTACATGTACTTGCAAACTGATAGGTGGTTTAGAGCATATGTTTTATTACATACAATGCTTCCAGATAAGTAATTCATGTTAGTAATGTGCAAGCTTTGAGGTTTTAATGGCAGTGATGATCGAGAGTACTGTCTTCTGGGACACGACACCGTGTAGTTTGGTAAACAACACCAACAATCTAAAGATACTAGCTTCAGATTTCATTGTACCATGAAGTTAGGGGCAACATTATCTTCCAAAATGCTAAGACACCCATCTGCTAAACTACATGGTATCACATCCCAGAAGACACTAACCATCATTAGTGTGAACATGTGTATACTTTTTGTGGTCAGACCTTTGTTGCATACTACAGGCAACAATTTAATAAACTTACAAATAAATCAGATTTACATTACTACACATTTCAGTCACTCACACCACTTATACATGCTACATGTTCTGGTTCAACTGCAACATCCTAAGGTTAAATATTTATCATCTTATCACATAGTTCTACAAGCAATGTATTGTAATTGCCATTAATATTAGGGTTAAAGGAACCTTATAATATAACATACAGAATTTGTCTCAGTCAAAACACAAGTACATTCAGACAAAGTTAATTTGTCTAAATGAGCAACAAGTTTCAAGTTAGGATAGGTCATTCTCAAGCTAACAATAATTCTGAAAACACACACTGAGGAAGACAATATACAAATATTAATGTTTTGACTGATACAAGTTCCATATATTATACAGGGGTGCTGATAAGTCTTTAACCCGACCAGGAAGAAAACAAGCTAAAGTTTCTGTCAGAATGGCGTGAATTTCCTTCGGCGCCTTGCCTTGCAGGGAAAAAAAAAACTTGACGATAGCTCGCGTCTCCATGTTGTTGAAATTGCGCGCGTCCCTGACATGCTTCTGAGCTTGTTTCCTTCCTGGTCGGCCTAAAGACTTATCAGCACTCCGGTACTATCATAACACAATGAGATGCCACATATAAAAAACCTTTACAATATTAAAATAGGAGATGCGTACTCCATATATTAACTAATTGTTTTTTAAGCACTCTGTATGAATCAGGATTCACTCGCACTGCCATCACAGCCAATATTCTGTATTTTGCTACCTGTTTAGCAGAATCATGACAGTAACATCAGAGAGATCACCATCTATACACTGGCAGTTCTCAACATTAGTGTCAATCAGTACTATAAAGAACAACAATCATGACGACAATGTGACAGTGAGATGCAAAATAGGATAACACAGCCTGTCAGTTGCATTACAACAAAATATAAAAAAAAAAAAATATTAATATATGGAGTACACATCTTTTCTTTAATATTTTAAGATTATTTAACCCTAATTTTAACAACAACTGCGATAAGCTTCTTGTAAATAAAGGCAACTTGGTGCACAATTTTTCTTAGTATGTTTATTTCTGCTCTCTACATGTTTCGGAAGAATGTGTGCCCATCATCAGGAGAAATAACTGCATCTATGTGACACTTGGTATTTGTTGCTGTGTGTGGATGACTGTCTGGTATGCAGGGTGGAATGAAAACTCATTCCACCCTGCATACCAGACAAGTCATCCACACACAGCAACAAATACCAAGTGTGGCATAGGTACAGTTATTTCTCCTGATGATGGGGCACATAGTCGCCTGAAAACATGTACAGAAAAGAAATAAATATACTAATAAAAATTGTGCATCAAGTTGGCTTTATTTACAAGAGTATACAAGGATGCACGGTCAACAAAACATAAAATTCTGCAGTACACTTCGTTTGTGATTATACATATTTTACCTGAGGATGGTGCAATCACATGAGAACCTGCAGCGACTATGAACAAGTGAAAGAAACATTACAATAATTATACCAAGACACTGAAATACACTATTCAAAACTATATGCTTGTTTCACTGTAAAGTACATTATAATACAAACTCAGTCTCCTAAAGTATGGAAGTCATTCCACAAAGGACTTGAAAGTGAAGTGCTAAAGGAAATATTTGGATCTAAGAGAGAGAAACTAACAGATTAATGCAGAGAATTATGTAACTAGGAATTCTGCAGTCTGTACACTTTTAAGTTCATAAGATTGATTACATCCATGAGACTGATATAAGTAGTGCATGTTAAAATGTTATGAAAATTTTGATTAGAAAACAACACAAGAAAGCTCACTTGTAAGACAAAAATAAAGCTGGGACTAATATTAAAATTAAGCATGATGAAACAGGTTGTGCTGGTGAGCTTACAATTGGGGTGGGATATACCTGCAAGCTTAAAAAATGGATAAACTTTTAAAGTTCAATAACAACAGGGAACTTCTCAAATAGGTAAACAGTTACAACATAGCTAGCACCCACCTTCGAATGGCTATTACATTAGCAAGGGATAACACTGCTACAAGTCATGTCCATTACATGGTCATCTTCAGGCATATAATTAAAATTACAATTGCAAATTCATTTTGTATGGTTAGACTAAGATCTCAGTTTTTGGGGTGTTGCTGAAATCAATATAAGGAGATTAAAATATTGTAATACATATGTCATATTTCATAAACTTTAATATTTTATTTTGAAATATATATATATATATATATATATATATATTTCAACCTATTTAAATATAGTGACATATATTATATATTACACACACAGACACATACAGTGTAACACATGAAGACTGATATTTCTATATACTCATAAAAATTAATTTCCAGTTGTAATTTTAATTTTATGTACTCTCAAGGCCCTGAAGATGACCATTTAGAAGTCAAACCATGTAGCTGTGTTATCCTTTGCTAATACATAATAAACAGAAGTGTTGATGGCGAGTACTAACTACCTTGCAATGTATACAAACACAATGCACTGTCTGATATGAAAAAAAAACAAGACGTAAATAAGTACAGGCTGCCCCGTGTCAAAAATTTATGATAGAAGTAACTGAATTCACCAATGAAATCTAAGGATTATCAGCAAAAGGAAATGAACCAAGAATTAGTTTTAAGGCTTTATTCCAAACTCCTGTTCCATTTTTCAATAAATATTCAGCTTCTAAAAAAATTGGATGCAGATTATTATAAGAACACAAAGTATGCACATTTTTTTTCCCACCATCTTCATAAAATCTCATGATCAAATCTAGTTTAATCACCGCATGAATAAATCGGTAAGTACTGCATCATCTAGATAGCAAGACTGTTTATTGGAATTTACTTCCCACACAGTCAGCACATTTATAATAAAATGAATAATATGCTTGATATGCAAGCAGATTATTGCATAATGGACAGCCAAATATATAGCATTACATTAATTATATTTTGGCCAGTACATATTTGCAAAACTTTGTAGTACCAAGTGACACAATTATTGGTTGAGTTAAATAATTGTGATACTGTTTGATAACTACAGGACATGCAGTTCCTAACATGTCTGAATCTGAGGTAAACGTATTGTGCTTTGTGTATGGCCCATCATGGGAGGCTGTGTCATTCCATCCACACGTACATTTCACATACAAAATAACACACTGTTTTCTGATAAAATCTGATGCAGGTGGTCGACACTAAACGTTCTAAAGCAAATTTAGTTTCTATACATAACAGAGACATTTTTATCGCCAGACTGCTTTATGTATTGCGAAGGACAGCTTTGCTGCATCGTGACTGACAATGCCACCCACAACACAGTGTTCAGTCCAAACTAAACTAAACTAAACTCCGTGGCCTTAGTCCGCACGCGAACTATACCGACAGAGCGGCCGCCGCCGGTCGGCGAAGTTAGTGCCAACTTTTGTGGATAGAGGGGTGTCACGTGGTCAGCG
>Ga0123354_10009114_pt1 | contig 15156 bp, 10 predicted proteins | sample TergutLab28metaG_2_FD_97872 | JGI IMG/M metagenome (GOLD analysis project Ga0123354, IMG submission 97872) | Labiotermes labralis P4 segment gut microbial communities from Petit-Saut dam, French Guiana - Lab288 P4 | ecosystem: Host-associated > Arthropoda: Insects > Digestive system > Gut ...
AAAGCAGAAACATCCCAACACCAACTGTAATGTGACAACGGCATCCCACAATTGAACATCCAGTGAACATCAGCGCACTAAAAAGGAAGTAATTTTATGCTTTAGTGGTTTCATGCTTAAACACAGCCTGCAAATAAAAATAACTCTGTAGTTATAACTTTTCTAAAAGCTTTAGCAAATAAGTAACCCACATGTAAACACTGTGGGATCCCAAAGTGGACAAAACATCTGGTAACTAAATTATAGGGGCCCGAAGATGACTAACATCTAGTCGAAACATGTAGCCTTACTCTAGAATAAATAGCTTGTGCTGACGTACCTTTGTGTAATACTTATTGAATTTCAATATGCTGTATGTGGCGCCCCTTTATTTCTTTTTTACTGTAATAAAATAAGTATGAAGCAAGAGGCGTTAAATACGTGAAATATATATACTTTCGCCTCTATTATTCGCCATACAAAGCTGCATCCTAACCTCAAATTTTGGCCGAATATAAAGCAGAAATTAGTAAATAATATGAAACTATGTTTTATTTTTGTTGTAATTATCCTACATGCAGACCAAAACGTCTTTGCGCTATATTACATTACATCATCTATGTCTTCTCCAGTTCTGTCGTATTTTTTATAATCACTCTCGTAATTGGAACGACTGTCGGAAAAAATGTATGCGCAATGAAATTTGTTCTTATCTTTCCCACAAATTTTCATTGGATATTTTCTCATTCCCAGAAGAAATCAACGAGATACTATTATAAACTCACAAGGCCTTCATGAAGATTGTGTAGTAATTTTTTCCGATTTTAACTAAATTTTACTTTTATTGACAGAGTTTAATAAAAGTTCTCAATATACAATTTCACGTAGATCTGACCAGTGGAAACCGAGTTGTTCTTTGTGGACTGAAGGACGGACGGACACAAAGGATGAAGCTAATTACTACGAGTATGATGATGTCTTGTTCATCTTAAGCATGTCGTTGTAAATGTAAACCGAAATAAACAGTGCATAATAAAATGTGAATTGCGTACAATTCACTTGATACTTTTCAAATTTTAATAAGTCTAATTAAGCAGAGTAATATTTGTAACCAAAACAGTATATTCACAGACAGTTCCGAAAGTTATTTCTTACAGTAAACGAGAACGGCCTGTCAGTTTTCCTTTGTGCATTAAGTCAGGTAACTTGCGGTTCGCATAAGCTATTGACTTATATTACGTTCGTAAAGCGCTTTTTAACGAAAATAGCGCCATACAGTTTGTCCCAAAAGTAATTACACCCTGCCCAGTACACATATTAAATATACGATACCATTCAACTTTAACGATATTAGGTAGGATAACAATAAATATGTAGTTGTAGAAATATCCAATACTCTAAATGTTTACCTAAGATTTTCAAGCCACTCTCAATTCCGTTTCACTTACATAATTAATCTCGCACTATACATCCAACTACAATAATGCTACAGCTCGCAGTGCCTTCCAAAATCTCACCGTCACTGGACAGACAATTTAAGAACACATTTCATAATGATACACTTATGTTAATTATTACAGATGTATTTAGCAACGGAAAGAATTATTTTCTTGTTTCCCGCTCGATTTGTCTACATTAACAAGATAAGTAATTATGCTTGCAGGAGAGTGCTTATAAAAAATTTAATAGTTCACAGCCTGTCAAGAAGTCCTTGCATTTCTAAGGGAGCCTTAGGTACCCTAAATAGTTGGAAGAGACAGTACGTACTTAATGAACAGACTCTGAAATACATCGTCTACATTAAACAACCGTACGTACCTTTTCTGCTTTCATAAATTTTGAAATTCAAGCTCCATGAAAATTTTAATAAAGTCCTACACAAAGACAAGGAGGCGAAAGCAGCTCATTTCTTCGTGCTGAATATCTGTAAAAATCTTTTTAATAATAGCTCCTTTCGCCTACGGTTTAATTAACCAAATTCCATTAGGTGAAAAGTAACAATTATGAAAATTCATATTACGTAATCGAATCCTGTATATATGAATCGGTATATCGACTGGCTACTGCATGATCGATAGCGCAACTGAGGCACCACTCCCAGCAGAAGCAGGGGATTATTCTCGTCTCCGCTCTGAGATGAACTCAGCCTCCCATTCACTGGATAGTGGGAACTCATCGCCCCGGCATAAAAGGACTGGGCGTGAAGCTGACTACAGTCTCAAATTCAATTATTAAAATGCATGGAGATATAATTAAACTCTCTAGTTGTCTCTTTGGTATGGTGCTGAATAAAACAAGAAGAAAATTTTTTAGGTTTTGAACATTATGTAATTTTATCCAATCATTGATATAATTTGCCCTAGTTTAAAGAAACATGACTAAGTCAAGAGACAGGTCACATTTAAGCTCTTTCTTAATATCACGTGTTCAAATATTTCTCCACCATACTCATCCTTAAGTACGTACATAGAATACTTTACCACAAGCATAATAACGGCCGAAGTGTCTGTTTTCTAAGAGATAACATGGACCTTTTTTATATGAAAGTTCCTTCTGAATAGCATATTCAGAAAACATACTTTTTGAAAAATAATAACCCTACTTTGAAATGTGAGGAACGACAAAAGCCCTACCCGCATCATTTTTGATACACAGTGTTAACTACGAATAAAGTGAACTGCTCATGGTTTATTCCGTGCCAGCTGCTTGTTCTGAAGTATGGAATCTGTTTCTCGTGTTGTTATCCCAAGCTCTATGGGCTGTATCGCGCATCTACAAGCCGATTCATGATCCGCTCATTCTCCTCAACTCTCCCACGTAACAACTTTCAAATACAACTTTGCTTAGAATAGTAAAAAATTCCTTTAATTTTAAATATTGAGTATATGTAATAGCTGATTTAAGGCATTTTGATGTCGTATCTTTTCGCACAGGATTCTGAACACTAAACTTGTAACTACGCTGCGTTGGTTTGGGCCACTTAGAAAGTGTATATGATAAATTTATAACATCTAATTAGACGAAGAGGTTACATTAAGTATAGTCAAGGTAAAGGAGAAGTTCGTGAGACTAATTAAGTACAACTTAAGGAAGGCATATGGGAAGTGCAGGTGCAGATCCATGTATGAACCTCGGCACTAGATGCAGGTGAGTAGGTAGCTGCAAGTACCGCTTTAAACCCATGTAAAAATGTTACAGTACCCTATGAATAGGAGGTTTTGTGCCAGAGGCGGTATCATCGCAATGGGAAAGAGAAAAATCTATCGCTCTTGCCGGAAATCGGATCTAAATTCTTCGTTCGGCCAGCGTGAGCTCTAGTCATTGTACCGACAGAGCCTTCATGCCTATTCTAAGTCATGAGCGTTTTATGTCTTATCACGGTTTGTAGATAAAGATATACTGAATTAAATTAGGGTCCAGTGGATGACATCAATTGAAGAGCGGTGATACACTTGCGAAGGTAGAAGCGCATTCATGCATTACAACAACCAATCATAACAGAAAATTGCATTATCGGAGTTCCGCGCTAAACAATGCAATCAATCAAGGACGAATGAACGGGAAACCTCTGAAGGGTGCGGTGGAAGGTAGTTGTCATGGTAAAGGCGCATTCCTGGAGAATCTCCAAGCTCTCTAGCTCTCTTAATATTTAAATCATTTCCGAAAAGCGTTAACTTCACAAACCAAGCTCATGAATTAACAGTTAACACGCAAAGCTTTAAAGAGCTCGGAACCGGAAAAACCAATACAACGTCTTTTATATCAACGGCAACACACAGTTCCCGACATGTAGTGAAAAAGTGTCAAAAAACTAACAGACGAAGAAAAGGAGAAAGCAGATAATACAAATTTTCATACAGATTAATGGTATCTGTCGATGTAAAAATAAGTAAAATTATCTTTACCATCCACGACATTAAACCAACAAAATGTAAATATTGTTCCTTAGGTATTTATATCACACCGAACATTCCTACATATTTCGATCCGCAAGTGACCACCAACAGGGAATCAATCCAAAGATATACAGCATGAAACCAAATTAGCCACCTTAATGCGAGATTGATGTTGTGTAAAAGAGTTAAACACTTAAAATGTAGAAATGACTTCAGAAGAATTGTATTATATAAGTGTGCTGGATTTTGATACATTGGAATAAATGTTTAAAACATTACATTTAACACGAGCGTGTTTGTATGTGTGTGTGTTTGTGTGTGTGTGTGTGTGTGTGTGTGTATGTATGTATGTATATATATATATGTATGTGTGTATGTATGTATGTATGTGTGTATGTGTATGTGTATGCATGCATTTTCCTATGTATGTATGTATTAACTTATTTACGTATGAACATTTGTACGTAAGTATATATTTTGGTATGTATGTATGTATGTATGCAAATTTGTAATCAAATACTTATTGTAAGGAACACTCTACATCCTGTGCCTCTTAGGTCCACAATTAAACCTACTGAAATAATAAGATTTATTATTATGAACTGCAAATGTGTTTATACCCGGTGACAGTGTGCTACAATGCAAGACAGGACAATATAATACAGGACAGTGCAATACAATTCACTACAATAACACACATCGCACAGAATAATAATAATAATAATATAAAATGTATCATCCAAAAGCTGACATAGACAGGCTATATGTAAAGAGGTAAGAAGGAGGGAGAGGGCTGGTACAAATCGAAGCGGCATATAAAGCAGAAATAATTAATATTGCAGGATAACTTAACACAAATTATAAAGAAGACTAGTTTGTAAATATTGTTAAAATCCATGAAAGCACTCAACCAAATATGAACTCAATAATTAAGACAGCAACAAAGATCAAAGAAGAATTAAGTCAACCAGATAAGAAGAGTGACGCAAAACAGGATGGGATACAACACATAAAGACAAGATTGGGACAGTCCCTAAAGAAAAAATTGAAAAAAAGTAATGCATGGGCAGTGCTTTAGAAATATAGATAGACAGCTTACTAGTGAAGAAGACACGTTCCTCTGGCTATCGAAGGGAGACCTAAAAGCAGAAACTGAAAGTGAAATAGTGGCAGCACAAGACCAAACGTTACAAACAAAATATTACGCGACAAAAATATTGAACACGGAGACATATTGCAAATGCAGACTTTGCCAACAATTTGATGAGACATTAGACCACATAATATCAGCATGCCCAATACTGGCAAAAGAACAGTACATAAAAAGACACGATAAAGTGTGTTCACAGCTGCACTTCAACATATGCAAGGAAACAGGGGTACAACTGGACAAAAAACACTGGAATGAACATGTGCCAAAATCAGTAGAAACAAGTCACGGAGACAAGGTACCATATTGTAGAATCAACAAGTACAAACTGACTGAACTATCCCCAACAACAAACCAGGCATTATAATCCGTGATAATGAAAAGGGAACATGTATGTTAATAGACGTTGAAAAATCTCAGGAAACAGAAATGTGATTAAAAAAGAAGCCGACAAGATATAAAATATAAAGACTTTACAATAGAAATACAGCGCATGTGGAATGTAAAAACAAAGGTGATACCAATAATAAAAGGGGCGACTGGGACTATTTCAAAGTCATTCAGAAAATACATGAGCAACATACAAGGAAAATATGAAGTCAAGGAACTACAGAAAACAGCGATATTGAGTACTGCACACATACTTCGGAAAATACTAATGTAAAATACAATAGATTTCAACACTGGAACTAACGATATAAGCACGATGAACAGTAACAACAGAATAGCTGCAACACTGTATTCCCTAAGGACATAGTTTGTCTCAGGAATATAAGTATAAATACCCTGCATAAAGGAGATGACGATGATGATGATGATGATAATAATAATAATAATAACGATAAAGTGATTGTGTCATAATATCTTATGTCGACGTTAGACATTTTGGTAAAAAATGAATTCGAAATGTCTGACTTACTATTCAATACTATATATCAGAATTAAAACAGAATATTTGATGGATCTCTATTTGACATAGAATGGATTTAAAATCGCTTTACTCATACAGATTACCGTTGACGACGACGTAACTTCGTGCAGTTTTGTATGATGATGATAATGATAATAACAATAATATTAGTGTTAGCGGTGATAGTGGCTGTACGGCTGCCCTACGCCGCGCTATAAAGCCGTATAAAGACCCCGTCACCCAATGGTGGTGGTAAGTTGACGAGTCTGCTTAGGTTGAGACAAGAGTCCAGATTTCTTTTGGCCAAAAGGCTAGGTAACCGCCAGAATGGGCCAGGACGCTGTGGCAAACAGAACGTCAGTATGCTGTTGCAAGACACAATCGCCTCCAATACTGTATAAATGACAGACTACGTCCCTGTCCCCTCAAGTACTGGTTTATCAACATAGGGGATTTTAAATAAGGTCTCGTGAGTAATATGTCAAAGGTTAAACGATTTTCGATTTCAGAAGTTTCGGTGCGGTGTGTGTCTTCACACGAAGTGTTCCCCGGAGCAATACCCAGAATGAGAGGGAATACCTGTCAGTAAGGAAAGGAAAACGCCCAAAGGCTCTGTCTTCCATCAAAATACATGAACATGGTTCACAAGCTGACGTTTAAAACGTTCGTATACTGTCGGTCGAACACGCCGTTCCAGTGTCAAAACAGTACAGTCTACTACTGCGCACAGTCCTATTAAAGATACGTCCCTCAAATGGATAAATGCACTGTACTTCAAGGTAGCACAGACAAAGAGAAATATTTCATTAAATTTCTTGTGACACATGTGACCCACTAGAGCCATGCTTTGAAAACTTTTTTATTCCGCAACTTTAAGCTCTGAGTTGATGTTTTCCATTATCATTAATGCTTTAAAGAGTGAAGAACAGAGAATGGCGTAAGAAATAGTATAAATGTGGATGAAATGGGAACGTCATGCGAGAAGTAAGATAATTTACTTCGGCTGAGAGGGGGGAGGGAAGATGGAGAATTATTTTGTTAGAAGTTTCTCAGGTTCTAACCGCTCTCCTTATGAGAGAGTTAATGTGATAATGGATACGTTAGATTAGTGGTTAAACAGTGCCTTGAGACGAATGTCTGGTAATTTTTATTTTATGATAAAAGGTGATATGCATAATTTTGTAGATGCAGTCTGGTTGCCTTTAGAGTAAGGAGTTTACTTTTGATAAACTTAAATCCGGAAGGCTACATCATAAGCACGCCGCAGAAACTTAGAAAATATAAACCACCCCAGCCCTTACGTGAAGACAAGGAAAACCAAAAGGCCCTGAGTCGAGATGGTCGGTCGCCGGACCTTCAAGATTTTTCAAACAGCAGTGCCTTAAACCGACGATGGAAATACAGAAACTTTTCCAAACATGTGTGTTGTTGGTACATAACATACGGAAATTTATTTCTTACTTTACTGTAAACAGCCTACGTCCCCATTTCAAAGAACAAATGGTAAAAGGTATTTAGAGAAATTAATGTTGTTTATTTTGAGAATTGCACGAAAAGAAGTATTCAGAAGTGACGCACTGGTTACCCTGTAGAGCTCCAGTCATTCTATCCAGGCACATCTGCGCTAGCAGGAGTGACAGAAAACGCAAGACTGAGGCGATTTCACGTTCTTTTGTTATTACAGCTGTTCAGTCCACCCCCTCCCCCCCGTGTACAATATTTGTTCCTAAGGTGTATGACGTGCCACCTTACAGAGTGCATCGGCGGCCGCGTTTCCCGTGACTCGTGACTCAGTTATGTATGAACAAAACACGAGAAAAAAGAGCAGTATTTTAATGTTCAGCTGTGTGAAACATATAGTCACCACTTTGCTGTAGAAAGTTAATCACAGTAACAAGTGAAAGGAAATGCTCTTATCCTGTACCGCTAAACGGCTGAAGGAAGACAGCCAGAGACTAAGCATTGTCAGAACTGATAAGTCTCAACACGGACACTTTCATCGTCACAAAATTAAAAAATTCGTAATATTGGTCTTTACTATTATCTGCATCCCACAACAAGTTAGGTACATTACGCAGTGCATAAAAATTCAGCAGAAAGAGTCTTGCCCCTATGATTTGTATTTTGTTTCTCTCCAGGAAGTTTCTTCGAAATATTGTCAATGTGATAAATATTTAGTGGAATGCGTGCACCACCCTTGAAGGTCTTCATGCAATATATCCCATATCATTATAATATTTTAGACAAAATTTGGGTGTGCCAGCTAATGTGAACTCATCCAACATCAATACATGCGATTTTTTGGGATTTGAAACCGTAAAATATGGCTAGCAGGCAGGCACAACCAAGTGGACAGGAGAATGTTTGCAATTACTTTTACAAAAACAGTGATTTGCGCATTTTATAATGTTAAAGTATTATCTTAACAGGGCTGGTAAGAGTAGACATAAATCTTTCGCCTTTACCCACTGCTTTCCGTGGAGAAGGTAGGCCCCATACGTGCTCTGCAAATTCACGCGTGTATACGCCAACATATTAGGGGCAAGAGTGTTCTAAGTTCCACAAATATCGGGACGTTTGAAATGCTCGATTAATGATAAAGTTTACTTAATCGGTAGGCAACGAAATTCTGAAGGGAGATCTGTACGGTCTGCTATTTAATGAGTTGGCCGGTGGGGTAATAAAATTAACATATTTTGAAAGGCAAGTTTCGCAGTTAAAATTGCTGTATATATTACAAAATACATGTTGTCCTACCGCAATAGAAAATACAGAAAATATGCAGGACTATCTTACCTTAAAACTGACCTAGATCCCGAAAACCTTTCTTCTTGTGCCTGGTTTCTGTTAAGGCACAGAGTTTTGTATGTCATCTCTGTCTTTGTTATGGCTTTCATGATGACGATAAGACTTGGCACTTACCTAAAACAGACAATAAAAAAAGTTGTCATGTTACTACTCAGACATTTATATATCAGTCTTTGGTTTATAGTGAAATAAAAGTTATGGTAGACAAGTCTGCGTTTGAATACTACTAATACAACGTAGATAAAATAATTTACAAAATATGTTTTATGCACCCATATTCTCTAAATCAAGCAAGTCGTGGTTAATGTAATGCCTACCTTTTTTTTAAAAGAATGTTTCCTTTTCTTTCGGTTTTGAGTCATTGCTTCGTAAGGAAATAGGATACATCATTCGGTATAAGCAACACAACATATATGCAGGAGAATATATATATATATATATATAATAATAATTCTTTTTGCTTTTAAAAATCACGTATTCATCAACTGGTTGAAAATTCCGCTATGTGGGTTGATGTGAACTCAACCTAAAACAAATCTCCATAAGACGGTTCGAAAACATCCCGTGTGCTCTTAAGCTTACCTTACGCTCCTTGTCTTCCTAGAACAGCTTCTAAAAGTACACTTTCCATACTTTACAGGAAAATATATGCTATGTCCCGCGAGTCGAACCCTGCCCTCGCCGAAAGGCGAGATTCTTTCGTCACTGTTTGTAACAGAATAGCACTCGACTCGTACATCAGTCCCTTTAAACTGTTAGTTTTATTTTATTTTCATCATTCTGTGAGCATCTCCGAATTTTTTTTTATGAATATCGGCGATTCCATTTTATCCCTTTTCCGTATTCTATTTTTTCCCCCTTCCTTGAACCAAGCATTTTCTTTTCTAAAAGCCCGCACTGAAGAAAGAGTTACACGGGCCGGTATAAGGTGCAGGATTTCACGACTCCCCGGGGAAATCTGACTGCATCACTTCTACTGCCCGTTTCCCTGGTACACTGTACTGCGATGTCCATATTTCCCTTTCATATTTATATTTTCTCCTCTGTTTCCCTCTACGCTGCGACGTCTGTCACGTTCGTCACATTTCTGAACTTACTCCGTGATGTTTCTCGGGAATTGATCCCTGGGCAGCAGAGATTCCATTTCCTTATAATGGGTCTACAATATCGACTGCACCACAGTGAGGTTCCTTACATTCTTACATATCATTTTACTTATACACTACACTCATTCATTTTACATTTTTAACAGCGCCGAATGTTAGGATGATTGGTAAACAGTAAATTGGGAACAGAATGGAGAGAAGAATTTGTGGCCAAATTTAGGAGTTTATGTCGACATTTACCTACAGAAGCTGATTGATATCTTGTTTACATTCATATTACACAACATACAGACATTATTTTAACTCATAACTGTCGCTAGTCATTTCATTTGGTTCGTTTAATTTACAAAACTTCAGGCCTGCAATAAACAATGTTTTTGTTAAACGTCTCTGCTAGCCGAAGGAAAAACTTTCCAGCACATTCTGTAAACACGGTGGGTAAACAACTAAGGTATTAACTTCAGGATATTGAACTAACTCGCGTGGATTCCGACTCTTGGTAAATTGGAATAGCGACGAGCACAGCGCGCATGTTGTCACGCGAAATAACCTGAGTTACAAGTGTTGGGATTTGCGTGACTTCAGTCTCGCACCGCGTTGTACATAAGGTATTCGTTCTTCCGGGATCTTAAGCAGCGTTATTTGGTAGTTACCGTCGTTTCGGGAGAGCCTACCGTTCCCGTCTTCGAGGGTCAAACAGTCCAAGAAGAATATAAAAAACATCTGGGTGGGTAGCTATATAGGGAATGGTGCTGGTGGTGATTGGTTTTCAGGAATTGAAACAAGCCAGCTGGATTAATGATGCGTGGACAGCAAGGAGCGTAGCAAGAGTGACACAAGAAACAGCGAAGAAATGGAAATGCACTCGGAAGGAGGGGGGGAAAAAAAAAAAAAAGGAGAAAGTACAGCTCTTCAGGTCCGGTGGAAGACTGAGGAGAGGACGATAAGACTACTACCAGCCAACGCTGTGTAACTTCTCAGGAGAGCGAAGACAGTGTTGCGGGTTGTCAGATAGAACAACAGCCCTCTATTTCGTTCTTGAACGGATATAACAAACGTAATTTTTATATTAGGTATTAATTCACAGTAACTTTACTTGTAATTTTTAAGTATCTACAACTACTTCTGTGTTCGTATAGCCTTCCTTTTGCGACGGTTTGACTTGCCACAAGACACAATGGCCGTTTTGAAACCAGAAGAATAAAAATATAAAAAAACATAAACATTTAAAAAATGCTCCAATATAAATAACGGATTCGGGTAAAGAAACAGCATAGTCAATCAGAGAAGACAGCGATCACCTGGTACCGTCTAAGTCAACCAGTGATGATTTTGATTAAATTACTTAATTAAGAGCCGCAATGTCTATTAAAAGAAGTGAAGCGAATCAAAGGGAATGTGAAGATGTCGCTAAAATGTCACGAATATCTCTCACGTTGGAAAAGAATATGGAGGTAATTTGTACAACAGAAGATGGTCAGACACGTCCTGATGTGTGTAGAAGTATGAAATTGCCTCCGTAGACTGTGAGAACCATAATGAAAAATGCACATGAAATAGAACACTGTATGCAACCTGTTACAACAGTAAGTGCGACGTAAGTGAGTCAGCAGAAGAAAACTTTTACAAAAATTGTAGAAATTATTTTTATTACAGGTGGACGACTTGAATAAAAAAAAAATCCAGCTGGCTTAAGCTGTTATTATGTCAAGGTCAAAAAAGATAAATGAAGGAGCCTTACAGCGGAACTTACAAAACTTTCTGTCTGGGTTTCCAACACATCCAAGCGAGTGTACAAAATTCAATTTTCTTCATTAAATGTAGTTTTGTTACTTTTTATTACATTATTATATTACACTGATTGATATTCGTAAAAATGCATTTTTAATTCGTAGCATTCATGTAATAGCTGTAAATATAATACTATGTATTATAATAATATGTATTAGGTTCATTTAACACCGTTGTTTTGCAGCAGTTTCTCCAGAAACGGAAACCCGTCGCAAACCGAGGGCTACCCTTATTTTAAACAATAACAAAAAAATTAAACTAACAGGAATCAACTGTTAGTCTTTTGTGCTGCAAACACAAATGTTTTTTTTCAACACTAATACTGACAATTGTTTTTAAAATATTTCCTTTCTCATTTATTACACCTAAACTTTTTCAAGAAGTTATGTCCCATGGCCATATATTTTGCTCGAGACAAAGTCAAAACCTTTATGATAAGTTTTAAGTAAAATAACAGTTCTCGTAGTCCTGCAGCGACCAAAACTAAACTCGCTGTACACTTTCTTGTACGGAATACTAACACCAAATTTTATATGAACGCATTCACGATTCTCGGAATTAAGATGCTATCTGCAGGCAGGAAAGACCTGCCCCTTATACTATCATTTTTGTGTTGTTTATGAAAGAACGCATTAGAAGTATCAACAAACATTTAGGTAATTGGAAACACGGGCGCTCCTTTTCTTCTCAGCGTCCGCCTATCGAAGAAACCGCACGACAGTTTTCAGCAAAGTGTTCGCAAAATGGAAGAGCATTTACCGATTCGGTGAACTTGTTTATCTCCAGCATGAGTTCTCGAGCAATATAATTTTTTTTACACACATTCGGCTCTTTTGAAGCTATTTCGCTGGTATATCTTGTAGCCTTCTCAATTGGAAACTTATACAGCCACAGGAAGATTTTCAATGCAGTAAGTGTCGAGTAACAAGGTAATATCGGCTGCTTATAGCCTGTCATATGGCTACTGAAACAGAACCTGACTCTACTATGTCGAGCCCCCGTAACATCAAATGTCTCTTCGCTTGATTGCTTTTCATTTCTCAAATACTTAGAGAGATTAGAGAGATAAAAAACAGAAGTTCTCGTTCTTCGTGCCGGTCTGGTTGCTTTCCTTGCCAATAACAGGTAAAGCTTTCATGAACGAATAGCTCTGACCTTAAGAAATTAAAATTGCTCATGTATCTAACATTTCCAAGTTACCGAACTTTGTCCATTTTCTCATATTAAAAAATAACACAAGGCTGTTGTAACTGGAAGTGGGCATGTTGCCGACATTAGAAGGTTTTCCTATAGCCGGTAAACTGATGAGACCAGTCAAAAATTCTGCACGTACACAACATCTTATTCAGTCAATTTGTTTGGGATTTATGAAGTGTGCTGGCATGGACTAGATGGATTCCTCTCTGGGTAATGATCAGTGGCAGGATCATAAGATCACGGTACTGGCTTTCGGATTTCATAAAATGAAAGGCAGTGTGAGTCTGACGTACTATTGAGGCGAATGTTGCACAGGAAAAGCTATAAGTATTACACAAACTGAGTGCGTATTTATAGTCCTGGCTTTCCAGAATGCAATGCGCATGAACCTTTTTTCATATGAGACCTGCCCCCCTCTACACTATTTTTCCACATTATCTCACAAATGGCATGATTTTCGAGAAAAAAGGTTATTGAACATAAAATGTGTGTTTAGATTTTCTCTACAACGTTTGTCTAAAACATTTTTCATTCTAGGAAGAAATGAGCGAGATATGATCATAAATGTATATTTGTCTTCATGTAAAGTACTCGCCATTCTTGTCCGATTTCAATGAAACTTGAATTTTCCCAACAGATTTTCTAAAAATACTGAAGAACCAAATTTCATGAAAATCCCTCCAATAGAAGCCGAGTTTTTTTTCATGCGGAAAGACGGACAGACAGACATTGCCAAGCTAATAGTCGCTTTTCGTAACTTTGTGAATGTGTCTAAAAACGGGCCATAATATATCCATCTGAGTGGCTATCAGCTCAAAAAATAGACCCTGAGGACTGGGGCAAGACGAAAAAATCTATATCTCTTTATATATCAAAGCATGAAACCGAAGTAACGATGAAATTATTTTCATCTATCCTGAATATGAGAGAGCGCATTCCGCTCAAAACGTCGGTAGAATTATACCAGAATACAAGTCGTCACATACCACGCAACAGCCCTTTTAAACAGAAGTATTTCGAACTGCAGTTAAATACAAAGAAATACCACATATATTGCCAGTCACGTACTGCTAAAGTTATTCCAGAATATGTTTGAATAAAAGAGACAGTTACCTCAGGCGCTGTACCTATGAAAACAGATGAAGACATGCGCGTTCGTTTCTTCAGATCATTAGTTCCGGAATTTCGTAATAAAACAACGGAAAGTGAGAGAGCGTGTTGTTGTTGCGGAATCGATAGTGACGAAAACGTTATTCGAGTCGTGTAAGGGAATTTGTCGCTGAATCGGACGCCTTTGCACATCACTAAAACGGAAAATAAACAATGTCTCAGTAAGTCCGGAATTTTATGCCTCTTAACGACGGAAACAGATGGTCACATGCCAAAATAGGTGCAGAGCTATGTGGTTTTCATAATTGAAAATAAGTGGTTTTATGCATTAATAGGCCTGGAATTTTGTGTCTCCTCACAAGAGGAAGTAATTTCTTTTTCATCAAAACGATTTAAAATTTGTAAATCTTTATAGCAGAAACGGCAAATGGCCAATATTTTTAACTGCCTGTTGCAAAACGCCACGTTTAAGTAAGATAATGAGAAAAGAAAAATATGTAATCCACCTTTAACTTTAAGCCCTTTTCATGCTGTCTCCCTTAAGGGAAATGACGTTTATTAACTGGAAAGAATAGGCTTTTCAATCAGTGAAGCAAAACATGTCACACATCAGGAGCTGACTTAGTTTATCGGCGTTATTAACCCTTTAAACGCCGAGTTAAATCCCATCTGCCATATGCTGGCTTTATTAGAAGCTCACCATTTTCTCCACGTTAGCAGGATAAGGGTTAAACTGACAGAGAAATCTAGGACAAAATGGGTTAAAATATTTCCCTCCAAATCTTTAATTATTAGGCTTTTAAGCTATGGTCTCTTCTTATGCAAACCGTAGTACGAATAAACCCCTATCATGACAACACCAAATTTAAATACTTCACAAATTTCAAGCTAATATTATTTAAATCTTCACGTTTTGTCCTTCAAATGGCCTAATTCTTCTAATTCTCATAAAGTAAAACAGGTGGCATTTATTCTCTTCTCAAACACGCTATGTACGCCACCCAGTTCCATTGTCGTTTGTACACCTTTTTTGGATGACGTGCATAAAAGTAGTTCTCTGAAGGGTATAACCTCCCATGCTTTTTGTCTGTCTCTCTATGTACCTCTCTACATGTCTCTTTCCCGAAACTGTGGCACACATTCTTACGTCGTGCTACAACGAAGAAATGTTCCCTGAATACATATGTGTGTGTGTGTGTGTGTGTGTGT
>Ga0123354_10009115_pt1 | contig 15156 bp, 8 predicted proteins | sample TergutLab28metaG_2_FD_97872 | JGI IMG/M metagenome (GOLD analysis project Ga0123354, IMG submission 97872) | Labiotermes labralis P4 segment gut microbial communities from Petit-Saut dam, French Guiana - Lab288 P4 | ecosystem: Host-associated > Arthropoda: Insects > Digestive system > Gut ...
GTGTAACAGCTGTCAAAGTTTCAAACTTCTCTGGCCATTATCTCCGTAACCGTTCAACTTTGGATATAGGTGTTTTGGGTTATATCGGTATACTTTAACATAACGAACACTCTCCCGAAGTCTTGCACATTCCTCCTGGGACACCCTTTATATATATAGTCTCTAGTCACAAATTTCGGTATATGCTGCTAGGCAGAGAGTTCGTACTTGTATTTCTATTCTTCTTTCGAATAAGCCGAGTACTGGGTGGTTCTAGCAAATCGTATTTTAATTATTCCGTGTCTCCTTATGACGATGGATACGCATTGCATCTTCAGTATAAATTGTAGTTTTTATAATAGGATAGCAACCACGAATTTTTCCGTTGTACTGTGATGGCTCGGCTTTTGCGTGCGTGCGTCTAGTGTAGCAATTCGTGACAATTTGCTACGTTAGACGCTAGACGTCTGGCTCATAACAGGCACAGTGACACCGACTCTTGCGGACATAGTAACGAGTCGCCGGGTTCCACACCGACGACGAATGTCTTGAGCACCAGGTATTCTAAAAAAATGACTCTGTCAACCGGGGTGGCCTATATAAAAACTAACACCAGCAAAGGATAAAGTGATCTCGTTACAGGCCCGGTGTGGCCCAGAGGGTGGGTAGAGGTACAGCTCTACTCTTCCATGATCGCGGCACTAGAAGGGGTGAGTAAACTAACACCAGTACCAGTTTAAAATACTACCCCCCCCCCCAAAAAAAAGATTAAGAAATCTAGATGAAAATGAGCACTGACTAGCAACAGAACCTGGTAAAGTAAATATCAAAATTTCTACCAAACAGAACCTAGTGTACAGTTAAAACCAGGGTGTGCTTGAGACTGCTCCGAAGCATGAAGTAACCTGAAATATAGATCAGCCGCATTCGCGTTTAGACCCTACGAACAAAAGCGCACTATCCCAGCACGCTAACTCATGAACTAAGATGTATTTTATTGTTGGGTTATAAACCCATATTGCCTACGTAATACTTTATTACTGTAACATTTGATGGGATAAAAGTCTGCGAAACAGGGAAATAGGCTTCACGAGTTTCGCCCGATAGCCTTGTTCCACGACGGTAACGGTACAGGTCAAGTTGACCATATGCTTAATTAAATACCACGCCAAGAATAAACGTGCAACATTATAGCCCCATTCGTTCTTAACCTCGGCAATGGATGAACTGAGAGGTCGCTTTACTCTCCGGCTGCTTTACCCCGGTAACCACTGGATAAGAGGTTGGGTGGGCCCCAGGCCAAGTCCGAATATTGTGTAGAAGAGAATCTTAACCCTGCCGAATGGTGTGTCATTCAGCTCCTAATTCGTCAGTCAGTCAATCACCTTGCAAGAAGTGAGGCTGTCACGGTGGTGCTGATAAACGTTCAAGTCTTCTGCAGTCCGACACGGTGTATACCGGTAAATGTATGCCTATATTTCGGGACAGCTTGCTGTCTCCACTTTCAGGGCAGTCAAAGCAGAGTCATCTTGGAACATCTTGAACATGACAACTACAAACTCCACCGAAACCTCAGTAACTTTACCATGTACATGGCCTCATATCCCAGACGACTTAAATCCTCTCCTAGTCACCTTATTCTTTTCCCAAAATAAACCATATTTTGTTCGTCGAACAACTGAAGCTATACTTTTTATTTAATAATATACCAACTGATGCACATACATAAAACTTTTTCACATTAAAACACTAAAATTGCATCACCCCAGTAAGCCTAATTATCTGTGTACAAAATTCAGCAAATGTTAATAACTTGATATTATTGCTATCTTATTAACAATATACTTAATTAATATAATTTACATTACAGACATGCTGCCACAGAACCAGGATTATATAACGAAAGAAATCAGTAACTAGTTTTTAAAAGTGACTTTAGCAAGGAAAATGTGGCACCCTGAGGATGATCCTTGGATCGAAACATGTCAAATTCTAGGAGCAATTTTAGTGTTTTAATGTGAAAAAGTTTTATGTATGTGCATCAGTTGGTATACTATTAAATAATTCGACGATAGGCACGGTGCAGCAACAAGAAGTGAAGCTATAATTCTTGTCGAACTCGGTTGTAACGACCTCGGTTTGTGCGACATCTCGTCCATAACGTTATACATTTTGTGGTACCAACTAATTTCCCATAAGGCACGGTTTTTCTGCCTCGCTTAGTACGACATACATAAAAGCATCTACTTCGGATATAACGACATTGTCAGTCATTGTTCCAACAATTTTTACGATGTAGGGTATTGGGAGAGCTCAACCACATTCTCATCCTTACGAACGCAAGCCCTCTACTATTTCAGACAGCTGAGGTACGTACAACAATTCTAGGCCTGTGAAATGACAAAAGTAACAGCAAATCACTTTGCGTGTAAAGTTTGTTTGCTTTTCAGGCGCGTTCGCAGAATTGCGAAAAAAAAAACAGCATAAAAATAAACTAATATATTTACAGGCCTCTATTTTGTCTTTAAATGTATTTCCTTCAATTGTACCATACACCTCGCTCACAGCGGCACTCATTTATAACGACACAATTTATTTGGTCCCTTCCACGAAGTTATAACCGAGTTAGCATGTACATAAAATGTATTAACCTTCACGCAACCTACACATAATGCAATTTAACATGAACGCGACCACGAAAATTTTTCGCTGAACAACAACAGTGTTGTGGAACAAGCCGCGAGAACCTTACATCTCACCAATCTCGTGCTTAGAATGCTGCTCTCTGCTGTAGTCACCAACCCGTCCCCACAAGTGACGCAGCTGTGATACAATTCCACTAAACGACACGGAAGCTCTGTGGTTTTCCTCGTATTTAATCCACATGCGATAGCAACCACAATGGTTTGCCAGGTGGTCGCCCACTCGCAACCCCGCAAAGAAACTACCTAAGTCGCTCAGCCCCTCTGCACGCCAGAACAGAACTCAACAAGCACGGATTACAATTTTACTAAAACATGTGTACAAATTGCAGTTTTGGTTCCGAAAAGACAAGAGCAACGGCACTGTAAATGAAAAACTACGCACGTCTTTCCAGGTGTCTCGAGCTTAACTCGTTAAATATTTACGACAGCAAACAGTATTTGCAGCGAAGTTCGTAAACAATTACAAAACCTACACATCAGGGCCCAACATGTGTTTTCCATAAATATTACAGTTTCAGAGATAACTGAACATAAATTTCGTACAAAATATGTACATTTCATATGAGTGTGAAAGTCGGTCTCTCACAGTGACGAAGAAACATAGGCTGAGGGTGTTGGAGAACCGGGTGCTGAGAAACGTATGTGGTCCAAAGAGGGGCGAGGTGACAGGGGAATGGAGAAGACTACATAACGAGGAGCTTAATGGTCTGTACGCCTGACCAAACGTTACTCGGTTGATCAAATTAAGAATGAGATACGCGGTTCCTGTGGCACATACGGGGGAAAGGATAGGTGCTTACAGGGGTATGGTGGAGAAACCTGAGGGAAGGAACCACTTGAAGACCTAGACGTAGATGGAAGAATATTAAAAAGGATCTTTAAGAAGTGGAATGGGGCATGGATTGGATTGATCTGGCTCAGGATAGGTACAGATGGGGGGCTCTTGTGAATGCGTCACAGAACCCTCGGGTTCCATAAAATGCGGAGAATTTCTTGACTAGCTGAGGACCTGTTAGCCTCCAAAGAAGCAGTCTGCTCCAAGGAGTTAATTATATGTGTATTTTGTAACATCCATATTCAATCACGTCCCGTACGTGCGCACGCGCACGCGCCAAGATTAACAAACAAACAACTGTGGTTTTCCCGAACACACGCCAAGTTTACTGAAGTCCCGTATTCTCGGTACTAATCAAATTAAGCTTTCCGTACCAGCGCGTATGTTTAGTACATATCTGAGTCAGTAAGTTACTAAAAAGATTTGTGCTTGTAACAATTAGCACGAGCACGAATGTCAGCTTGCCAGTGACAATCCTTCTGACGAACGCGCCCCTTAGCAGTACACTGTATGCTTTACGAACCAATGTTGTAACAATACAGTAAATAAAACTTATATACTAACTGTGAAATATTACAGAAAATGCTGACCAGTCACCACATAAGCTACACCAAACAAAAATATTAATTGGAGACGAAAAAGATGAATCCACAAATTTCAAAATCAAATTTATAGCATAATCACAACTGTACACTGCAAACACGTGGGACACAGCACAGACCAATAATAAAGCCAATAAACTGGTATAAAAAAGAAGCATTAATGATATATTTAAAAAAGAAACAAATGCACATTGCAATAAGTTAATATATGTCTCGGTGCTTGAGCCATAAATGCATCTACAATGTGTCTGTGTGTTTATTCAGCTGTACACGCCGTGTCTACACTACTAAAGCCAAATTCACACACAACAGCCACGTCAGACATGCCAAATAGCAACAGCAGCGAATCACAACAAAACATATAATGTTTACCAATAATTTATTGGCAGCAAAGTCACTTTGATTCGCATCAGTCCACACGGAATAAACAAACAAAAGTCAAAGCAACACACATTCTCAACTAGGATACCCTATTTCCTATTTAATGCCGTAATGTGGAGTCCCAACGCCTTCGCGACAGTTTGCACTCGATTATCTTCACAAGACAGTCGCGTGAGTCTCAGCTCTATCTAGGTCTGCTACGGGTTGGTGCAACTTCCGTCTGCCGGCCAGGATACAAATACGATGGCGAAAGCAGCTTAGAACATCTGACATACTCTCCGCGTTTGTTCGGATTGTGGGCGCGCAGCGCCCGACGCTCCTTCCGACACTGCTGCTGCTGCTGCTGTAGTGAGTATAGGGAAACTGATGGGGTAAAGGCAACACGGAGTCATGTACAGCCCAATTACAGTCACGATCAACGCAGAAATTTACAGCGACAGATTACGGGGAGACGGCAGAAGTTGCTATCAATTCGTACAGAACTTAATCCAGTATTACACTGCACAGGTACTTAAAAATTTCCGGGATAGCTCAATCGGGATAGCGACTCACTACGGGCTGGACGGTGCAGGGATCGAATCCCGGTGGGCGCAAGATTTCCGCACCCGTCCAGACCGGCCCTGGGGCCTCCCCAGCCTCCTTCCTATACAATGGGTACCGGTTATTACCCGGGAGTAAAGGGGCCGGGGCGTGGCGTTGACCACCCACCCCATCTAGCGTCCCTCTGGGCCTTCGTGGCCTGTTCTAGGGTGTACTTTACCTTTACCGTTATTCAAAAATTTGGCTCCGATATCCACAAAACCAAGCTGGACTTTCATCACTAAATCAGACTAATTTCAGAATCGGATTAGTATATTAAGCATAAATAACGGACGATAAAATGTTTCTAAACTGACGGTTCGTGGATCGTTAATGGTTCAAGAGAAGTGTTTCTTTTACGACGCCACTACTGCAAATATTAGTGTCGATGATAGGTAAGTGAACTATAGGCATGTAGCACCCGTGAAATGATTAAATAAAATCAAGGATTGCTGCAGGTAATAGGGTTTTTATAGTCTGAGTCAACTATTTAGGTCTAGAGCCATAAGTAAAGCAGTTAAAATTAAGATACATAAAACGATGGTGAAACCACTTGTAGTGTTTGGGAGTGAAACAGGAGCTATGGCTGAGATGGATATGTGGGAGAGGATGATATTAAGAAAGATAAATGGACCAGTGGTAGAGCAAGGAATATGGAGAATATGAACTAATCAGGAATCGAGGGAGCTATATAAGGATCTAGACGTAGCACCAGAGATTAATACGAAGAGATTCGAATTGAGTGGAGGTGCATGTAAGAATGGATTAGGGAAGGACAGTTAAGGAAATATTTGAGAGTAAACCTGAGGAAAGTAGAACTAGGGGAAGACCAAGACTGAGATGGCTGGAAGATGTGGAGAATTACTGGTGGGAGATGGAGGTTAAGAGATGACGACAGAAGGCTGTTAATATGGAAGAATGGACGTCCGTAATCAGAGAGGCCAAGGCTGTCTGAAGGCCGTAGTAGTAGTAGTAGTAGTAGTAGTGGTAGTAGTTTGTAATTTTTTCAGGCAAGGCATCCTCGTTGTGTTAAAAACCAATAAATAAAGGTACTAATAAACAGAGTCAAACACAACTTTAATTATCATTTTAAATAATTTACAGCCTGAAGATGGCTTGTGAGAGTCGAAACATGTTGCTGTAAATTATTTCAAATATAGTCAATAAAAGTTGTGTTAGACGCTATTTATTATTACCTTTTTTATTAGGCGGTGGTGGTAGTAGTAGTAGTAGTAGTAGTGGTGGTGGTGGTGGTGGTAGTTGTAGTAGTAGTAGTAGTAGTAGCAGCAGCAGCAGCACCAGTGGACGGATACTGGCCGAGAGAAATGGAAGTGCTCGAAGAATACCCTGTCTTGGTACCACTTTATCTACCATAAATCCCACATGGACTGGCCTCAGAACGAACACTGGCCTCTGCAGTAAAAGGCGGGAGTCTGACAGCATGGCAGTACAATGATGGACATATGCAGGTCTGCAAACTACTGTTACGGTTGTATAGGGCTATTTATGGCATCACAGCTAGAAAAATTACTACCACTTTACTAAAAGCTATGACAGTTTTTACTTTTTTCCTTTCAGAGACTTAATGGCCCTACTTGTCGCCTCTCCGTATTACATTTTGTATTTGTGTATTTATGACAGAGAGAGAGAGAGGAAGGGAACACAAAATACTGAAGTCGATCGTCACAGACACATCGCTCGAAACTGAAAGCAAAGTCGGTTTCTAAGCCCATACCCTTGAAACAAGGACCACAGTACGTAACAGTCAACGCTGTTTCATTTGCTGTCGTGAATACATGTTAACTGCGAATTCAGTGCGAAATACTATGACGTCTCCAACTTGAATACCACAAAAATGCGCGTAGGGTCGGCGCAGTCAGTATAGTGACGAAGCCACGGGCAGGCCGATCGAGAAATGTACTTTCGATTGCCGGCACAGAAGGAAGCCATTTATCTCTTCTGTAAAGCGTGCAGTGCGGTTCTGGGGGCCCACCCAACTTCCCACTGAATGGGTAGGGAAATATTTAGCCGGAAATAAAGCGGCCGGGACGTGAAGCTAACCATTCACATATTAGCAATGTAGAGGCGAAGAATGACTAGCGCTATATCTCCGCTCTCCATTAGTCTTTCACGGTGCACACAGGGAAAACCTTACCGTTTAAAGTCGTTAATTGTCATACTCTAATGCGTTATTTTAAATGCGCGACCAACAATCCATCTGCTGACTACTATCTTGAATTGACGAAAGACCTACTGACTCAATTTTCAAGGACAATCCAGTAGTAGGTTCTTCCTCAACGTCGGTAAATACGTAGGAAGTGTCACACAGTTAAAGCCACGAGAACCTCAAATCCCACGCATTATTTGTATTGTACAACGTGAGACATATAGGTGCAAAACTGATCGCTATTTGATTGGTCCGAGAGTCTGGCGGCATTACGACCCACCTCGATACGATCTTTCTCCTTAAGGAAACAATTATGCATGGACATGACCGTCATAACACAACTATATTGTCAATTATACATAACATGTCAACTACATGTTTCGGCCAATTCTGTAAATGGGATCTCGTCCCCCTCTACTTACACCAACACTGATGGTTATACTGTATCATATTATACATTGCGTAGTTTTCTCCGGTAATTGTATTCAACCTGATGATGGCCAAAAACAGTATTGGCCGAAACATGTAGTTGACATGTTATGTATAACTGACAATATAGTTGTGTTATGACGGTCATGTCCATGCATAGTTGTTTCATTATGTTGTAACTAACACAACGGGGATGACACTCCTTCAAGTTTATCTCTCTCCTTCGTTTCCTATCTTATACTCTTAGTGGTCGAACTCTCATGGCAGAGATTCGGCTTCGAATCAGGAAGGTCCATGTGGGATTTGTAGCACACAAAGTGGATGTTCTTCTCGGGTTAATTATTCGTTTTCTCCACTGTATCATACCACCGACGCTCCCTACTCATACCTCTCTCATTTATCACCGACACTATACAAAGGCAGCAACTGACAGCGTCGTTAAATAAAACATTTTTCTCTACCATATTTTCTTCCTTTCCTACTAGATTTCTAATACTGTACACTGGTTCAGCAACCTGTCCCCGCCGCCATCTTGGGTACTGCACATCTATCCGTCTCGTGAACAGCAAGCCCAACGAACTCGCTGTCGCATTGCAGATTATTTACTCAGTCATTTAAAAGACGCTGTAACAACTGATAAGATTACGGGATACGGGAGGACGATCGGATGCGAATGTGGGCTGGAGGTTAGGCAAAAGATTAAAGCGGCTCAAGATAACAGGTGACAGAGAAGGACTTGAAGTGGGTATCTCCAGAATATTCGTTATCGCTCGCGAGAATGGAATGAAGTATGGGGAGACCGGATCTAGCTGGTCAATTGAACCCGGTCTTCCCACAGCACAATGCTGCTGTCCGAATTATAGAAAAATGGGTACCAGATTTTCGCCTCTCCTGGCAGTGAACATCTGAACTGTAGCCAACCGAACTAATACCATATGGTCCGCAGTCCCCTAGATCGTTGGCAGAATTTTCGAACAATCTGCTGCCTCCATCTTCAGAGCAGAACATCAGGACGTCTAACCCCCCACAACATAACACAACACAACACAGTGCCAAAGCTCGTAAGACGATATTGTAACAATACAACACACGACTTGACGATCCTACTGCCCGCATACTTGACTTAAACTCAGGGAACGGTAAAGTTAGTCTGCCTGTGCAAGCCAAGAAGGCATATTGCAGAGTGCAGGTACAGGTGCACTCATTCGTAACCTCGGAGCTGGATGGGAGTGGTCAGCTTCACGCCCCGGCCGCTTCACCGCCGGGGAAAATATCGCGATGCGCACCGAAAGAGAGGTTGTGTGAGCCACACAGCTAGTCTGGACGCTTTGAAGAAGAGCAAAATCTCTTTCTCTGCCGGGAATCGAGCCACGATCTTTCGACTGCCCAACCCGTAAGCTAGTCAATATACAGAGTATGCTATGGAGGCTACCCGCTCGTGTTATGACTGTCTGAATTTTTTTCAGTTACCTTGTGATACCATCAGCCGGAACAGCGTAGTCAACACAGCGACTTGCAACGGCCCGGAAGATCCGAGGATCTAATCCGAGATTTTCCTCACCCGTTCAGACTGGCCCTGAGCCCACCCGGCCTCCTGTACAGTGGGTAACTGGTCTCTTTCCTGGGGATAAAGCGGCCGGGGCATGGCGTTGACCACCTACCCCCACTTAGCGCCGAGATTAAAGAAAGAGTAGAGCTATACGCACCTCTACTCCCCTTCAGGGCCGTCATGCCCTGTTATAGGGTGAACTACCTTTATCTTTACCCTGTGATACCAGAGAATTTGATACGGTCTGATCCCCCATCCAAGAAGTCACGCTATGTGAACGTGTACGCGCAGTATCAGAACCCGTGACTGCTAACGTCTGAGCGGCATTAGGTCGCCAGTAAACGACATCGAAACGAAATATTGGCATACCTAAAAAAGATGGTTATCCTGTGATGTTGCATGCCACCTAATATCGACAAAATGGCAAACCTTATTGTCTAGGGACATTAGCTTTTCTGCTTTTATGAAAAGGTCAGCACCCAATTATAGTTCTTTGTTCGACGGAGAGCGAATGAAGCTGCGACTGACAAAAGCTAGCTAACACAACTCCACATTCCCACGTTTTACGACCGATTTAAATTACGAACTCCACACTTCTGTGGTAAGTGAAGTTTCATAGCCGTATACATTTCACGTTCAACAAGCCCAATGATAAGAGCGCACTTAAGCATAGGCGCTCTCGTAATTGGAGAGGTGATCAAAAACTGTGTCACGATGTGTGTGTAACATACGGGTGTGAATTTATGGCATCACAAAGAAATAAGCCGAATAATCCTAGTTGCACTCATAGCACACCATACGCCCATCGTAATGAAATGGCACTTCATGGATTCATATGGGATTTTCTGCCGACCAGTGCCACTTGGCCTACTGTAAGACCTCGCGCATGCACTACGATGAAACCAGGCTTCGTTACTAAACACAGTCAGTGTGGGATATATTTCTTCATCCAAATTTAAGACATTACTTGAAGGATCGGTATTTAGCATACATATCATACAGAAACTTGCGACGCTGGAATCGACTGAAGATTGAAGGACTTCACAACTGGACGCATGTAACAATCACTCTGCGACAGATCGGATGTAGGCGGCTCGGTAGTCAATCAATCCCATGCGACAGAAAATGACCAACGATACAAGCCATATTAAATAAGGGCCCTACATAATTCCTGTAAGTTCTTGCCCACGCAAAAACTCTTTTCGCTGTATGACACGAACAAACAGTCGGAACAATCGAAGACGAGACAGAACCATGCCAACGTCAGAGAGCGTAAAGAACAGAGTTCAGCGTAAGATTGTAGTAGTCTTCTGTCCTACCGCAGACTGCGACTGCTACAAATCTTGGGCTGTCGATGTCTGAAGTATGTAACGTAAATTTACAATTCACTCATGAGCTAGCGATCTGGACTCGTGCTAATACGACGCAATCCTCGCAGAGTTAAAATGTTAATTACCTGCAACCGTAAATAATTCAGACTTGCTTATACTGTTACGACTGCTACTACCATTACCACCAACACCGCCACCACAACAAACACTAGCACCACAACTACCACTTTCTGCATTCAGAACTACTCGTTCATTACACACTTTGCAAAATATTTGTAACGCATATCCTTCAAATGCTGCACAGTCGCATGTTTGCAATTACTGACCCGCAGAGAATAATTTTTAATTAAATGCTATTAAATATACGAAACATGTTCCACTCCAAAAATCTAGCCAAAGCGTCACTATAAACATATTATCGCAACCACTTTTGTTACTGAAGGATGTACCATTAGCAATTCGATAAACTGCAGGGCGTACCATTCGCAACTCGATAAACTAGAGGATGGACCACTCACAACTCAAAATACTGTGTGGTTGACGCATGATGGAGTTCCACTCGTTTTACCAGCGACAAAACCCAACCTTTGGACACCCACACTCAGAAGGATGGATACGATTAAACAGACCTGTTTTTTGGCTTTCGCGATCGCCCGAACACTGCTTCGTGGGAGATTCTAGCTACAACAGACCGACATCAAAGAAATATACTTATTTTCAATTTACGTTTAAACTGGAAAGAGCCCAAACAGCCACGCAGGAGGATATCACACAGCACTTCTTCTTCTTTGAAGTGGAGGCAGAAGTTTAGACAGAAAAGTCAGAACCTACAAAGTATCTACCAAACTTTACGGTATCACATACCAGACAACCGTAGGCTGAATATTCAAGGCCGTGCGAACCTGAAATCTCACTATGAACCAAAACAAAATTCGCTCGACGACTTTTCGTGGAGACCTCACACCGCCAAATTTCGTCAACATCGGTGATTAGCCAACGTACTTTCGAATATGAAACGTTGGTAGACGAATGGACACACCTTTACCACTGTGTTATATTTGTATTCTCAGTATAGGTAGTCAGCTTTGTTAGATGGTAACATATCTGAAACGGAAAACCAGTTACAGCTTGGAACTCAGCTTTGCGGCCGCGGATGCTGCGAAAATGGGTGGCAGGATAAGCGGATGTAACAAGTCTTCTTGCTGCTCCAAGAACGCGTGGACATAGTGTGTTATAGACCACTGTTTGGAAACTTTCGATGTATGAATGTGTAACTGGTGAGTAGATGTGTTTCCTATTGCTAGGTGCGTGAACTACATCGGTTATAAAACAGACGAGGTGTTTGGAAATCCTGAAGCGTTACTGCAAATGAATAAGGAATCGGAAAAGATGTGAAAAGAAACAACTGTGGCCAATACTTAAACTTATGCAATAAAACCAACAAATGCACACGTACGCAACTTGTGCATGTGTTGGTTTTATTACGTAAGTTTAAATATTCCTTTAATGCAAAGATATGGAGCATATTAAGAACTGTAGCCCAGTTTCGGACAACATCCCGATATTTACCTGGGGGAATAAACAAAACCACGAAAAACTTAAGACAACATGGTGATCCGGACAAGACACCAGCCGGGCACCTCAGAAAAAAAGACAAATGTGGCCGCTGGAACCAAATTACTCTGCTTTTGAGTGTCAACTCTGACACGTCAGCACTGCTGGTTTCTGCCGTATCTGTCACTGCAGAGTGCAAAAATATAAGGGCGTTATCATGGAACCTCAAGATACATTTCGGCTTGGGTGTGGCCCGGAGAGCAGGAAACCATTTCGCAATGCTTTTCCGTGTCATGTAGCCAGATTACTGTTCTCAGTAGTGAAGTAATGAATTGCTTTCACGTAATGTGCTTTATTTCAAACTGAACTCTTCCCAAAGTTCTTCACATGACACGTAACGTCACCGACAGGGAACGAACTACCAGTGGACTGAAAAAAAAACGTGATCAAATATTAATCTTACAGATAAGTCTACAACCTTTTTATGGAAAAGGGCCACACCCGTCATTAAGGGATGCTTTGCGGGCCGCACGTGGTAAAATAAGAGGTATACCAAGTGCCTAAATTATCGTGAAATTTTTATTATACACATATTTTCCAACTCGGCTGCGGGCCGCATTATACAAACTGGCGGGCCGCAAGCTGCAGATCCATGCCTTAAAGGATTCTACCGATGGCATATTGCAATACACTTGTCTAATGTTTTCCGTACTGCCCATCGCCTTTGGTTTCTTTTGTGCCAGTGTTACGAAACCATCTGCTTTTTTACGTGGAAAAAAGGCGGGAAGGGGGAACAGAATCTGGTGGACCCGTTTGGAACAGAATGTATCTTATCACTGGACATTATATGGCAAGAAAATGATCCTATTCTGGTGGCCACAGTGTCTTGTGTCTAGCGACAGACGTAAAAGGTAGGTCATGAATGTGCAAACCACTCAGGCACAAGGGGTAGTGGAGGTCCACTCAATTTTAACCTCCATACTAGATGGAGCTGAGAGGTCAGCTTCATCCTCCGGCCGCTTTTCCCCCGGGATGCAGTGAATAGGAGGGCGGGTGGGTCCCAGAGCCGGTCTGGACACTTCAGAGAAGAAAGAAATCTCTTCCCCTTGCCAGCTATCCAACCACGATTCCTCCTCTGTCCATCTCGTAGCCGTCACTAAACCGACCAGATACCACGTGCTATCCTGACTCCCTAGCGACAGAGAAAAGCTGTTTCAAACGGACCCACCAGATATGGATGGTTCTCACTCCTACTCATCCCGCAACTCGAGCTATTTATTCCATTCTATTTACTTTGTGTGTGTGTGTGTGTGTGTGTGTGATGCTGGAGACGGACAAGAATATCAGTTGGGCCGATCGAATGAAAAATTAAGAAGTGTTATGTATAGTCAAGGAGGACAGGAATATCCTGCATACAATAAAAAAAGAAGGCAGTGTAACTGAATTGGTCACATCTTGCATAGGAACTACCTTCTAAAACACGCTACTGAAGGAAAGATATACGGAAGAAGTGATGGGAAGAGGAGGAATCAAACCTAAGCGACTACTGGATGCCTTAAGGAAACGACAGGATACTGGAAATTGAAAAAGGAAGCACTAGATCGCACTGTGTGAGAACTCGCTTTGGGACAGACTTTGAACCTGTCGTAGACAGATTGCGGAAAGAATGAGTAGGGCCTACCTTCCAGTTTACTCCCGTCCAGTAACGTGCCACCTGCTCGCGTAATATGGCGTGATCCTGTTACACCGGTACACCAATACTGCAGCAAATCCAAAGGTTGAGTTCATGTAAAGGTCAATTCCGGTGCGCTAAATGCCTCCCAGCAACTTAAGGTCAACTCAAGTAAGGGTATTTCACGTGAAGAGTTTCCAGAATAAATATTTAAAGCAGTTTGTTCAGTATTAAAAAACTTAAATGATGGACATATAATAAAATATAAAAACAAGAATAAGTGGCGAAAATACAATAAAGATAATACCTGTACAACATACGTCAAATTAAACCTCAACAAAACTTTCTCTTGAATAATCTCAAATGGCCGTAAAAATATTCCAGTCTATTTGGTCACACTTCAGCTACCTTCCTATCGTTAAAACACTCGAAATTAAACTAGTGTGGAGAAAAGTGGGTACCTCAAACACAATGTTTGACTGTGCAGCCTTGCCTCACTGAAACTTGCTCCGACTCGCAAATCTTTAAACTTCGTTCTATCTTGTGTGCAATCTTGAATGCAGCAGGCTACTTCAATTGGCTGATCCTTTTAACAGCGTCTTGATATACTCAAATGGTCTAATACCACTTAAATCGTCACTAAGCGGATCTCCCTTTTCGAGCTAGATGACAGCTGACATCTGCAAGTGTTGTAACATGTTTCGTCGGTGGACTATTTTACTTGTGGTGCCCACATTACAATCAATGTAATGAATGATCCACAACTTTTTAATGAGACTAATCAAGGATACTCAACTAATTTTTACATTTTACCTAATTTCATGATCGTAATTAAATCAAACGGTGAATAAAACTGGAAGAACATATATCTTAGATTAGCAATTGGGTTCGGGGCCTCTCAGCCCCGATGCACCTAGACCTTATATAGACGGGCCCTTTGTGCCCCATATCGGATCATGGTGGCCGTGGCCCCCAGACTTAAAATCTTAATGACCTCTGGGTGCAAGAAAGGAACCCAGATATACTACTACTTTTCTCTCAAAAGTCCCAGCTAACGAACCCCCTCCAGGTTCCCCAGCGGGGCCCCTACAGAAAGAGATACTCGTCTACAGGGCATTTGCATATCTCTAAAGGTCCTAATAAAATTTCCTCTAATAAGTAGGCCCCAAGAAAGAAACGTCCATCCATGTTCCCCAAAAGTGGGGACCCTATGGAAATAGATACCCATTTCCGAGCCTCGATTAACATATCTTAGAGTTCCCCAGTAAAGGAGCCCTCCTTCTTCCATCTCTCAAAGTCCCCGGTATATGATCCTCCCTCCCCCCCCCCCCCCTACAGTACTCCCTTATTATCTATATCGCCCCTTCACTCCA
>Ga0123354_10009116_pt1 | contig 15156 bp, 4 predicted proteins | sample TergutLab28metaG_2_FD_97872 | JGI IMG/M metagenome (GOLD analysis project Ga0123354, IMG submission 97872) | Labiotermes labralis P4 segment gut microbial communities from Petit-Saut dam, French Guiana - Lab288 P4 | ecosystem: Host-associated > Arthropoda: Insects > Digestive system > Gut ...
AAAAAATTATGAATGTAGAACAGTTTCCGAAACAGGCAACCAAATTCTTCTCTTTTGGGGGGGGGGGGGAGAATTTACAGACTGTCACGCATGAATGCACCTGCAGAATACACACGAGTGACTTGGAAGTTTCAATGGATAACATCTGTCTTGGACTTCTGAGAGGTTCAGTCCCATTGCCGTAGAAATGTTACAGATAAGTACGTGGCAAAGAACAGAGGAGGACCCTGTAAAGTCGGGAAGTAGTGACTGAAATATCGGCCGGGGGATAGCAATTTGACAGACTTCCACGTTTCTCAATCCGTTCGGGCAGTACAAACTGGACGCCACGTATTTATTTTTAAATTCGCCATGAACACATTCCTGAAATTAAAAAAAAAAACCACTGTTGATTCACCGTCATTAAACAAACTACAGTTGGCTAAACATTACGGACGTAAACAACAGTTTCCGCCTTGTCAAAGAGTTTATGAACACAAGTGCGAAAAAGCGTGAATACTAAACGTATGATAGCCTACAGTGTCACTTGCTTTATCGCTCTCTTGCCCTAACAGAAGAGTATAAGTGGGAGGTGCTTGGAGGAATATCTGGACAGAAGAAAGAGGAAGTAAGACGAGACTTGAACAAAAGTACATAAAGATGAGGTAATTCCTAATTTCTGCCAGTTACTACTTCGCTGACCAAGAAGAGCTATATAGGGTGTTGTTATCCGCATAAGGCACAAGAAATGAATACAAAACTTCGATTTTTATTAAAGGCAAGAATATGAAACTTGTATTTGTATCAAATGAGTGGTTACAAGCTCAGTTTTTTTTCTTACAGTTTCTGTGTGTGTGTGTTCCTTCTGCACATAGTGTCCCGACGTTAGTGTAGTTCTCTACAAATCCTCCTACACGTATGGCTCATTTTGTGACCCGAATATTTAACGCTTCAATGTTTTCAGCACAGGAGACGGACTGTATCTTTATGAAATTACATAATGCCAAGCCAAAACGGGCTACATCAGTTGAAATTCGCCGCCGCATTGCTTCCCTGAGGCCAAACCATTTGGGACTTGGCAGTTTTAATGTTCACGGAAGATTCTGATTACTAGGCCACTGCTCCTGCAGACGGCAAACCCTGAAACACGCAGCAAATATGCACGCACGCACACGCACACGCACACGCAGAAATTAATTTTCTAGCGCGAAACATTTTCCTTTGGTACCTGTACGTTAACCGTCTCCGGCAGCAAGATTTTCCTGTGGTAATTATTTGCCTTATTATTTTTCCTATTTTTGCTATCTTTCTTTGTTAATCCGAAACATACAGACACAACATGGGGATATACCGGATTGGTGATAAATACTTAGCCCGATCAGGAAGGAAACAAACTCGAAAGCATGTCAGGGACGCTCGTGATTTCAACAACATCGAGACGCGAGCTGTCATCAAGTTTTCTTTTTCCTGCAAGGCAAGGCGCCGAAGAAAATTCACGCCATTCTGACAGAAACATTAGTTTCATCCCTTCCTGGTCGGGCTAAGGACTTATCAGCACCCCGGGTATCGCACACTTTAGAGGAGGTTTATGTTAGTACTTCTCATTGAATTAATGCACTATGACTTTGCAATTGTAAAGTACATTTATAATTACCCCGTATTAAGATCGACATAACTGCTCGGAGTACGTGAAGATTTTGAAAACCGAACTGAATAACTTTCCTTTCCACAATATTTTGTTGCAGGAGGGAAGGGAGAAAGATGCACAGCCACAGCAGTCGTTTTAATTAGCTTAACGAGTGGCCCTAAGTTTCATTTAAGCTGACGGACCAAGTAAGGGGGGGGGCGGGGGAGAGGGGGAGCGAAATGGTGAGGTCGAAAGTCAAGTGAAGGGCTGCGCAAGAATCCAGTCCAGCTGATGAGAATGCTGTAAGTACTACAACAGAAAAAGAGTTCGCTATTGGACTGAGGATTTGTGATCAGTGATGTACATATATTTAGAATGAATGATCTACGCTTCCGCCGCAGTGTAGATTGGTTCTTCATTTTGGGGGGATTTTACGCAGAGTAGATTGGTAATTTGATACTGACGTTTCTGGACCGACATGTTGACCCGAAATGTCAGTAACAAACTACCAATCTACGCTGCGTAGAATCCCACAAGAGGGAAGAACTTGTGAAATTAACTTTTCTTGTAACAGATGTCTGCGTTTTGTAGATGAACGTCAGTAACTGCTTGGAAAAACAAACTACTACTGTGATATACAAAACCGACGTTTCGACGTCGTTAGCTCTAATCTCAACACTGGACTTCCTTCTACCTCTGACCTTCACAGCCGTATTACTTAAAGTTCTAGGTAAACTACCAACTTGATGCACAATTACGTTGTATAAAACGTTTATTATTGTAATCCTCTACATGTTTCGAGCAACACTGTGCTCATCATCAGGAGGTCGAATTGTATTAATACAGCGTCTGGTATAGTACTCTCTGTAAGAGACCGTCCGGTCCGGTCCTGCACACCGGACGGTCACTTACAGAGAGTACTATACCAGACGCTGTATTAATACAATTCGACCTCCTGATGATGAGCACAGTGTTGCTCGAAACATGTAGAGGATTACAATAATAAACGTTTTATACAACTTAATTGTGCATCAAGTTGGTCGTTTACCCAAAGTTATACCAGGATGCACGGTCAGCAAAACATAAAATAATTCAAGTTCATCTGAATGTAAATTTATTACTTCCTCCTAACAAAATTCTGTGTCTATCTCCTGCCTTCCGCATTTTGCCTCACGTCCAAGCCAAAGAGAATGTTCTGCTCCTGCTGTAGAACTACGAGGCGTCCTGTAAAAAAAAAATCGCGTTGTGAAGTCCATGTCTCTCAATTTAGCCCTTTTGTGTACAGAAATAAGAATAACAAAAAAAAAATTCACATTTGACTAAGAAAAATTGATACACCGCTACAAAACAAGACTCATAAACATTAGGAATGAAGCAAAGGTCTAGTGTAAGAAAGAATGATGAAGATGACGCAACTTTATGACGTCAGTTCAGTCAAATGACAGTAACGGGATTGTATTTTAGCTACTTACATTTAGTGAGGAAAGAGAGGAATTCAAAGTGTCTAAGGTTGCACCAGTGTCAGTATTCATACAAGAAAAAAAGGAACGAATATTCGAAAAGGGTTGTGGGAGGAAGAAAACTCCACCCATTCTTTATCTCCACAATACGTTTTAGACTACTAAATAATTCCGCGGCTGTGTTTAATAAATATTTGCTGTCAATGAGAGAGCGATGTGGGGAAGGGGTGGGGGGTGACAGATAAAGTTGACATAAATATAATTGACATGAGTTCGTTAAACGTTCATCTGTTATTGATGCCAACCCAAATACAAATATTATTTTACACACGCGGATAGATGCGTCTGTCGTTTCAGTGGGACATTATGTGCAGCAATAATCACAGTTTTGACTAGCTGTCCGTGTGCGCCGGCTCAATTAGACATAACCTATCACTACATCAGATGAATACAGCTCCCCTTTCGAAAAGGGAAGAAAATAACATTAATATGTTCAAACAGCAGTCAATTCACTAATTACGTTCCACACACAACTTTCGTGTGTTCTTGTGAGTGCTGTTAACATGTGAATATGTTCACGGCTGACATATATAACATTTATATAAGAGCTTCGCCTTCTCCTATGGCATTGCTAATGCAGAACTACGTTAACTAACATCAAAATTCATCCACGCGGTCTATTTAGACTTACGTGAATCCCACATTCTCTATTCTATGCATTATAATTCATTTGTTACGATTCAAACTAACAAATGCGCACTATTTTATTGGCGAATTTGACATTCAGAGGACCGCGCATCGTGATATATTCTTGTAATAAAACCAACGAGAAGCACTAATTTCTCAAACTTATTTGGAATAGAAATTTACATGTTTCGGACAGAGATACTGTCCGAAACATGTAGAGTTCTACTTCAAAAAATAAATTTGAGAAATTAGTGCATCTCGTTGGTTGTATTATAAGAATATTTTATTGGCTTTGTATAATATTGTTGTAATTTTAATAACACTGTGTGAATTTGTTAGCCTGAATTATAATAATTAGTCCTTAACATAGCAGTAGCCGTGCTTGCATTAGTTTTACTTAACACATTTAATCCGCACAAAAACCAATGAAATAAACCGAATAATATTTAAATCACCAAACATATAATCATCACTATAAAGAATAACCAAGGAAGAAATAATAAAAACAAATCCCATAAACAACAGAGATATCCAGTCAAACAAAAAAGTCATAACAACCGATCTACCATTCAATGTAATAATATTCCAATCAATAAAATAAACCAAATCATTTATAATAAAATAAACACCACGAAACAACAAAATCAACCTACAAGAAATAAAAAAACAAATCTAACAAAACAATCTAGACAAAAACATAAATCTAAAATAAAATCTATATCATCGGCACCACAAATCAATATTTTCACTTAAACTATTTAGATTTCCTTAAACCTAAATCCAAAAAATAGCAACATCCACCTTCAAAATAATCAAATGTAGTGGAAACCAATGCAAAAATAACAACAAGAATTCACAGACATACCCTAAGGAACCCTGTAGATGGCACCTATTTCTTTGATGAAACATTCGCAGCACGTCCCCAACAGAGTGTGTGGGATTCGTTTTATTCTCAAAATAAACAGAGATTATTTCCGGGAATACCTTTCATTATCGGAGTGCAGAGTTTATTAGGATTGTTTATGGCGGTGAGAACAGACAAAAAATATTTACAAGCTCGTGTTTGTAAGTTTCTTTTCCACGTAAGAAGAATGCCTGCTTGTGGGTCTGCATCCAATAGATGATGTTATACCGCTGCAGGCTGTTTACGCTCTGACCTGATTTAACATTCCCACCTTGTAACAGAATGGTTCCACTGTAGGATAATTATTGTACTAAATTGCGTGCAGTAAAACTGGTTACGATGCTTTGCTTATATGCCTTGACACTTGTTGCTGGGGCATAACTGGTGGGGGGAAATCATTTGTTTCTTCGACCTTATTCACAGTCCACGTTGCCTCAAACGTATGATTTAGATGTTTCGAAGACAAACGTTAGGCCTCGGGGGTAACACTTGCTTGGGTGAGCAGTGATTCGCTTGTCAATCAAAGCCTTTTTCAGTCCCATAGATAAACCAAGGTCGTTACTTTTTGTGACAACTGTTGCTAAGTCACTTCCCTTCGGAAAGTTTAACTTTCATCTTACAAATAAATTTATTCGCTAAATAAAATTGATTTAATCAGTGAAATGTAGCTCAGTGTTTCCCACACTGACTGGTTAAATAAAAGTACGCAATTTTAGGTAAATACCCTAATGGTGTTCTGTGTATTCAGTCAGAAGTTTCAAAACAAACTCACTATGCAGCCATCCTTTGAAGAACTCTGGCCAAAGTTGCAATTAAGTCTTTCTATAAAAGGTTTACAAATCACCATAAAATGCAAGAAATAAAATACATGAAAACATGTCACGTATCTTTAATGTTGTCCATTCCGTTGTATATAGTTCTACTGCTTAAAGAAATTAACATTGTGATTACGGTGCTGTGCTACAAATTGGAAGGTCGCTGGTTCGATCCCAGCTGGTGCCAGTGGATTTTTTATGGATATAAAATCCTTCCGATCGCACTATGGCCCTGGGGTCGACTCAGCCTCTATCAGAAATGAGTACCAGGAGTATTTCCTGGGGGTAAAGGCGGCCGGTGCCTAAGGCTGACAACCTACCTCCATCCTGTGCCGTTGTCACGCAGTCTGGGAGCCTTAAATTCCTGGAACACTCTGGGCCTGCCCAGGCCTGTAATGGGACTGATTTACTTTTATATACTCACGTAATGTGAACACATACTTCCCTAACTATAAGTTGTGTAGAGGGTAATATTAATTACTTTAAACAAATGTCAAGTATTTTCTCTGCATAAACAGAAACTCCCCAGTATACACTTGAAGTGACTCTATGTTCCGAGTGTGCTTCACGGATTTTTTTTATAAGATCTTCTTGCAGCTTCACTTCTCAAAGCCAGACACAGTGTTTGGTGCTAGCCATCTGTACTCTAAGGTAAGACACCCAACAGAATATCCACCTCGAAATCTTCATTCATAAATTGGAATCTGCCCAATACCGAATGACCGTAACATTACCAGCACAGAACGACTCAGGAGACGACAGTGTAATCAAAATACACAAGCGATTAATACGCACTAGAACTCTGCCATTGCGTAACTTTGCACCCGTATTAAGACATATGATTACAGACAACGTTGTTATGTGTGTTTAACGTTCCGTCAGTTACAGAATTAAATTGAGGCTCAGAGGCAAACACAAAAAATATTCTTATAATAAAACGGAAGATATGCGCTAATTTCTCAAATTTATTTTTGGAATAAAGCTCTACATATTTCGGACAGGTTGTCTGTCCATCATCAGGAGTCGTCTAGTACTGTAGACAAAACAGTAGGTATGTGTCATACAAGTTATAGTGACTGCTTGCTAGCAAGCAGTCAGCATTACCTGTATGGCATATACAGTGTGTCCCACTCGCTACCGGACCCGGCATTTCTTTCTGGTTGGCTGGCGGAATGTTGCTCCGTGTCGCAACAATTAGGCCCACTACAGACACACACTACGCACACATTCCTCTTCATTTCTCACACAACGAACCTACTCCTGTTCAAATTTCGTTGCAATATCTTAATTGGTGATAGAATTATTAAAGAAATGCCGGGTTCAGTGGCGGGTGGACACACTGTACCATTTCTGCGTGTGCAGTGCTAAACTCGTGATGATGGACAGAGAAACTGTCCGAAACATGTAGAGTTTTATTCCAAAAATAAATTTCATAAAGTAGTGCATCTCGTCGATTTTATTATAAGAATATATCACGATGCACGGGAATGTCAAAAAAACAATATTCCATTAAAATTCTGAAATTTTTATTACAATGTCTTCATAAACACCATAAAAATAGCGTATTTTATATTCTAAGGCGTAAGTAGTTTGTCTCTTCAGCCACACGTAAAGCACACACCTATCACAGCTAACGCTTGTCAGTTATCTTGTTAAAATCTGATCACATTATAGGCCTATTATATCAACCCGTTTGAAGGTAAGAAGAATTGTTAGGCACAGAGACATTTTAATTGTACCGTATAGTACCTTTATGACACATTGCCAGGCGAAACAAGCACATACATTAAAAATAAAATGAAGTGAAGTTGTAGATGATTATGAGTAATAACAGGGGGACACGCGGTGGCGCAGTTGGTTCAGAGACTGTGCTACAAGCCGGAAGGTCGCGGTTTCGATTGATATTTTTCATTGACTTCATTCTTTTGGCCGTACTATGGCACTGGGTTCAACTCAGCCTCTAACAGAAAAAAGTACCAGGGGTATCATCTGTGAGATAAACGCAGCCGGTGTGTAGGACTGACAACTTTACCAACTTCATATTCTGATTGTCTGGATGTCCAGAAATTCTGCGAGCCTCAACTTTCTGGACGCTAAGGGCCTGTCCAAGCCTGCAATGAGATAGCTTTACCTTTTGTACAGTATTAATAAATTTTAAACTGTAATATGAATTCAAATACAACTTCGGAATAATAATACAGTAGTTTGTTGACTGTTAAGATTCAATACTTTCTACACGACTGTAGCACAGTTCGTTAAGACATTAGCACAACTTCAGCCTGTTGGCTACTTAGAATGTAATTTCACTGGCTTTGAATATCAGCATAATAAGCTAGGCCTACGTATTATTAATGGAGGTAAGTGCAGGGGTGGGGGGAAGGGGGGGGGACGAAATAGCTCAGTCAGTGTTAGTACTAGGCTACAGGCTGGACCAACACGGAGAGCTTCTTCGATTCGTAACAGAGGCTAGAGTTCTCCTCTGCTCCAAACCGACTACGCTAGCTCTGCAGCCCAACGAGCCTACTATTCTTTGGGTACTGGTACACTTTCTCGAGAGTAAAACGGCCGGGGAGTGAAGCTAAAAAATGACCCCCAACTACTGCCGAAGCTAAGAATATGTGGAGCCACGTCACCACCTTAGTGTACTCGCTTAACGCGTGCTAATTAATTAAGTACAGGGTTACCTTGACCTTGACCGATGTATCATTTACAGTATTTCTAAGAATTGCGCTCTTCTGCGTTATTACGTAGCCAGTAGTAGTAATTTCTTACCGACGTTTCGGGACAACCTATCAGTCCCATCTTTTACCCTGTAGCCCCAATACGGAGTTTAATATAAACTTCTATTGGCTTCTTGAACCTTGAGGATGGGACTAAGATATTGTCCCGAAACGTCGGTAAGAAATTACCACTGCTAGCTGCGTAATGACCCAGAAGAGCACAGTTCTCAGCTACTTCGCGGCGGAAGCCTGAAATCACGTAATGTAATTGTATTTTATGTATAATTGTTGTTTATTGAGTAAAGTGATGTGAGCACCATAATTACAATTAACATCACTGCCATCGCTATCACTCCTAATTACTGCATATGCACAACAATAAATATATTATTATTATTATTATTATTATTATTATCATCATCTCCTTTATGCAGGCTATTTATACTTATATTCCTGACACAAACTATGTCCCTAGGGAATACAGTGTTGCAGCTATTCTGTTGTTACTATTCATGGTGCTTATGTCTTTACTTTCAGTGTTGAATCTACTGTACGTTTACATAAGTACTTTCCAAAGTATGTGTGCACTGCCCAATATGGCTGTTTTCTCGAGTTCCTTCACTTCATGTTCTCCTGGTATGCTGCTCATGTATTTTCTGAATGACTTTGAAATAGTCCCAGTCGCCCCTATTATTACTGGCATCACCTTTGTTTCTATTGTAAGGTCTTTGTATTTTAGAATCTTCTCGGCTTCCTTTTTAATCACATTTTTGTCTCCTGAGATTGCAACGTCTATTAACATACATGTTTCCATTTCATTATCACGGATTATAATGTCTGGTTTGTTGTTGAGGATAGTTCTGTCAGTTTGTACTTGTTGATTCCACAATATGGTTACCTTGCCTCCTTGAATTGTTTCTACTGATTTTGGCACATGTTCATACCACTGTTTTTTGTCCAATTTTACCCGCGTTTCCTTGCGTATGTTGAAGTGTAGTTGTGCACGCACTCTATCATGTCTTTTTATATACTCTTCTTTTGCCAGTATTGGGCATGCTGATATTATGTGGTCCATTGTCTCGTCAAATTGCTGGCAAAGTCTGCACTTGCTATCTGTCTCTGTTTTCAATATTTTTGTCGCATAATATTTTGTTTGTAGCGCCTGGTCTTGTGCTGCCACTATTTCACTATATTATTATTATTATTACGCAGCATACAGTAAGTACGTCTAAGGGTTGCGTAAAACGATTTCCCGCCATTTGACGCTATAAAATCTCCCGATCTTACCTGTTCACCCTTAAACACACACACACACACACAAACTCACACATAGCTGTTATCACCTGTGACACACACATAGTCCTGCATTAACATCGCATTTCATGATCCAATTTAGCATTACTGACATTATGACGTAATGACAGCATTTAAATTAATTTGCTCGTGGCAGCAGAGAAGTGTTTCAAATATGTGTTTGTTCTATCGTACACAACAAGAAGCAAAATGTCAATCCTAAATGTAAAATGAACATTCTTGACATATTCGTTTTTCACTTCACGAATTACACGCAGGTTAGACGCTCACGTTGAGTGTATTAATTGTCGATGCTACTTGTTATGTTACATGGCGACTGACGAACGGTGCTAGCAGGGCCGCAATACATTTCTGCTAGCGGTAGGGTTTAGCGTTCTTCAACCGAGATGATGAAAACACAAAATTGCTTAATATAATCAACACTCAGTCGAGGAATTCGTTTATGCTTTTAACTTGTCTTTACATTCTTCACTCTCAAAGCCTGGAACGGAATAAAATTAACGGTAATGGACACGGAGGAGATGATATACGTATATAATGCTTCATTTACCAGGTGCTGAAAGAGAAATAAGGGAAAGGGGACTCCACGATGAATGACAAACTTTCATGAACCAGGAATTCCGTGATGAAAATTTTAGAAATGTCATTTTCTGGACATTAAAATTATAAATACAGGTCGCGTGGTCTAAGGCGTTGGTCTGCTGCCGCTCGCCTGCTGGAATTGTGGGTGTGAGGTCATAGATGTTTGTGTTCTGTGAGTGTTGTGTGTTGTCATGCACAGGTTTCTGCGACAAGCCGATCATTCTTCCAGAGGAGCCCTACCGAATATGATGCGTCGCTTTGTGTGATCTAGAAACCTCAAGAATGAGGAGGTTGCGTTGGGCCGCAGTGTCACAGACAGAAAAATAAATGAAGAAGCAGGCGATATACGGGGTCTATTCTTGAAGTATATATAAGGTACTATATAACATAAATATTTAATGTCGAGAAACGAAGCAGGAAACATGGAAAATACAGTTTGTCTCACTCGCTACCGAACCCGGCATTTCTTTAATAATTTTACCACTGATGAGGATATTGCAACGAAATTTGAAGCGGACTACAGACACATTCCTCTTCATTTCTCACAAACCGAACGTACTCCTGTTCAAATTTCGTTGCAATATCTTCATTGGTGTTAGAATTATTAAAGAAATGCCGGGTTCGGTAGCGAGTGGGACACACTGTACTTTTATTTATTGAACACTGGAAGTGACGAGAACGAGATGTGTTCGGATTATACCAAGTTTTAATAAACTTATATACGAAGAACGCCAAACAATTTGGCTCACGGGGCAGCATACCTGGCATACATTCCCATTGTACCCGTTTTGAAACTTGACCTGCCCATTAAGGGTTCTTATTTATTTCGTGTTTTGTCCCAGTTACGCAGTCCAATGGGCTAAGTCTGTACTGTACTTTGAGCTCATCATCCCTCGGAATAAACCTGTTAAGATACCGGCTAAGGAATCGAAAAAAATCATTCATAAAAAGGTCAGGAATCGGAAACATTTACGGTTGAGTGAGTGACACAAGGGCTTTTCGCAGAATTCTCTCCTATCAGCATTTAATCCATGATAAACCCGACTTAACTTTAAAATAAAAATAATGTATACATAGTTTAAAATTTTCTGAAGCCAGAAGCAGGTAAGGCTTGATGTTATTTACGGTCTCTTTCAACTTCAAAATAATATCCTTGCTTTTCTTCTTATAGCAGCATATGATTTAATACTCTTTATTCTAGAAATAAAGAAGTAAGTTAAGACTAACTGCACAGGCCCGCTTTCGATACCAGGTAAAGTCGATGTGGAATTTATGGTGGATAAAGTGACGTGGGTTGTTTTTCTCCGAACACCTCGGTTGTTCCCTGCGAATTATCATTCCACCAGTACTCCGCGTTTATTTTCACTCATCTACCATCGACGCTGTGTGGCTGGTCTAGTTACTGAGAGGGTTGGTAAATAAATCACACGCAAACATGCACGCACGCACACGCACAGGCACAGGCACGCATGCACGCATATTGAAAGTGACATCGTTAAATTTCCTGTAGCTCGCTGCAGGCAAACTATGGCAGTTAAGCTCATACGTCACACATTGTTATTGTGTTAGACGTGGTAACCTGTGCTTGTGGATATCTTTTATTAATTGCAAGCCAGCACTCATTACCTCAACAGTAGTTTATCTGTCGCGCTGTTGAACCCAGCAGCTGGAACTAGAGAAATGGTGACACGAATCTACGTCGTGTATTTAGAGATATTAAAGTCTCCGGATTTGAACCTAATGAAGAAATTTGAGAAGTAACGGTAGATAAACAGGAAGAACCAAACACATGATTGCCAACAAAAAAGTTAGCAGTGCATATATTGATATTGCGTACTGGTGGGTTCATATAGAAGAAAATGCAGTCCAGTAATCTTCCCGACTAACAACCTGCTGTACATCACAGAATTTGGGGACCGCGGTAGCACAGTGGTTAAGGCGCTGCGCTATAAATCGGAAGGTCGCTGGTTCGATTCCAGATTATGTCAATGGAATTTTTCATTGGCATAATCCTTCCGATCGCACTATGGCCCTGGGGTCGACTCAGCCTCTAACAGAAATGAGTACTAGGAGTATTTCCTAGGGGTAAAAACGGCCGGTGCCTAAGGTTGACAACCTTACCACCATCCTGGGACATTGTGACGTAATCTGGTAACCTTAACTTCCTGGAACCCTCTGGGCACCTCGGGCCTGTAATGGAAGTGATTTACCTTTTTACGTCACAGAATTTAATTCGAATAAGCATGCATTGTAAATTAATTTCTAAGCCATTTTAATTGCGTCTAATTATGGCCGCCCCCTTCACTCGTCACAGTAACAAAAAGTGGCGCATATTACTTAGTTTATTACTTCACTAAGACTGGGACGAGACAAGAAACTTGTTTTTATTTAATAATATATTATTGTAAAAAATATATGGATAAAGCATGTGACGATGATAGATGTAGAACTCTGGAAGGCAAGGCACAGCCGGTAGAGTATGAGGGAATGGTGCAGTCACTGGCACATATTTCCCATTAAACAGCACAAATCATTTTTAAAATGGTCTGTCGAGTGACTTAAAGAAGAACCTATACCTCTTTGAAAAGCACTTTACGAGAGTTGCCACCAGTAATCAGAAGAAATAACGGAAAACGCGCGCTGCCCCTTTGTCTGATAACTTCCAGTGACGTCATCGTGGTTTTATTTCACTGTTTTGAAACTCCTTATAATAAAAAGTTTTGTCGTGAAGATATTATTTTGATGATTCATATACACGGAAAAAAGAATTTAAAGTGCTTGGACGAGATATTTTGAAAATATATGTCCGCGTTTAATCACTTTCGAGGACGACAGTGCCTCTGCCCCATTCATTCACAAACCAACAACAGTGTCCACGCTAATACTACTACGATAATTCTAAATATCCCTAAATGGTAAATGAGATAAATGCAGAACAAAACCGTTACGTCGAAAAAGTGGGGCCCAGGCGGTGGTCGACTCAAGTGCTAATTATTACCATTCTTTGTCAAATCAAAATTCTTGTCAGTCTGCTCCTCCCTCTTCCCCGTTCCCCGAAGGATCACAATGGTTCCTTAAAAATAAGGAGGAATAGAATCATATACACATAATTCTAAAACTCGTGGTTTCAATGAACCTTACATGTTTTCAGATTTACAAAGACGCAGTAAATGCTAATAGTTTAACGCACAACTTTAATAACCATGAAGTCAAATAAGGGGATCGAATTGAAGAGGGACCTTACTAAGTAGCACACATCGGATAGATTTTGATTACATCACAAGATCAATGGGAAACTCGTAAGTTTCGTTTGAAATCTTTCTCGCTGCATCCATGAATGCCTAATATTTACTCGATAGCTCTCGATGATCACGGAACTGAGTACAAAGTTTATGACTGTACACAAGTCTTCTTTCCGCTTCCTCTTACTTCCAGTCTCTCCTCCTGGTCTTAATCTTAATTCAGGGGCATTAAACCTTATCATTTAATGAGTAATTTGATTGGCTTCTCCCTTGGATATCTTCTCAGCGGAAGTAATTTCGAGTCCCGTGTGTAGCGAGTTGGTGATTAAAAGAAGCCTGCCTAGTGCTGCCTCTGTAGGCAGCGAAGCAAACACAACGAAAGGCGCCAACTTGCTTCGTATCTTTGTGACATAGAAATTTTCTGAAACTTTATCTCAATATGCTCTCTCCGCCTCTTAAAAACGAGATGTAATTCCTGGTTCAGCCACGCTCTCAAATAAAAAGGAATAACTACTCAAGTAACAGACAAACGCTAAAACACCAATAGAAATTACTGAAATTTTAGTTTTCCGATTTAACAGCATCTTTACAATTACATTTATAAGTTTTAATTGACAATTATGTATGGCGGAAATTAATCTCACTTGCGTCTTTTTCATTCCAGCAACTTGAACAAAGCGGGAAGGGTTTCATGAGACAGTTCATTCTGTTGAAAACAAAAGACCAACTTGATGTCACTTGCTATTTTTATTTCACTTCTTATGCGCTCAACATGTTTCGGACATTAATATATCCATCATCAGGAGCTTACGACCATTCTGTTGAATTACCACATTGCTCTGTGTTCTTGGTTCGATGTGTGTTGGTGTTTCGGTGTGGTTGGGTCGGCGTGGTATCCGTGTTGCAGGCTTCCACTCCATTACAATGATGCACGGTCCAATAAATATAAAATTAATTCTGTCTCTGTCCAACGTATGGCAGTAATAAGAAAGTGAAAATTAAGTTACAAATACGAATGATAATACACACAGAAATATAATCAGGCAGATGGACTGACTAGCATATAGGTAACGTTCAATTCCAGACTTGTCCGTGTGGAATTTGTGGTGGGCAAAGAGTACTTCGGTTCTCCGCTGTCAGTGTCCAGTCATCAATGCTTCATGCTTGTTCTTTCATCGCCGACGCTACAACATCTTAGCAATTGACAGCGTCGTTCAATGATCCACTTAAAAGAGACAGGTAGGGAGATAATGTACGTACATACACACGAATATAAAGTAGTAATTACGTTTAAGTTTCAAGTATTCTGTAATGTTAAGTCATGTTCCAGGACTGCCTGCCCCTAAGTTAAAGGAGGGTTGCTTGATTCTGAATTTGAAGGAACTCTAATCTTTCCCGACTTGGCAAATCTTTGCCATTCGACACGGCATAACAAGGCGGAAGACTAGAATCTTCATCGACACAGCTCTATGGAATTCAAATCTCTAATATCAAGATTATTCTAACAGGTAGGTTTAAATTTGCGTGTAAAATACGACCGAGATAAATATAAAAAAGTAGTAAAACAAGTAATTATTAGCCCAATGTTCTGTCTTCATCAAATTTCGATTCATTCAAATGCAAAACGGACATTTTACTGCAAGATACATCAAGCTTGGGGCTTCCTTATACTTACAGTACAGCGATTCCACGGCTGACAAAGGTAATTCGTTCCGGAATCACATTCGTTAGCCGAAACACACATACAGACGGAAAAGATAAGCTCCTGGAATGACCCGACCGTTCATGTTTGCTGCTTTATGTTAGCGCGCGCATCCACTAAAACA
>Ga0123354_10009117_pt1 | contig 15156 bp, 9 predicted proteins | sample TergutLab28metaG_2_FD_97872 | JGI IMG/M metagenome (GOLD analysis project Ga0123354, IMG submission 97872) | Labiotermes labralis P4 segment gut microbial communities from Petit-Saut dam, French Guiana - Lab288 P4 | ecosystem: Host-associated > Arthropoda: Insects > Digestive system > Gut ...
GGCGGACGCTTGTGAGTGCGGTAATGAACCTTCGGGTTCCGTGAAATGCGGGGAATTTCTTGACTAGCTGTAAACCAGTTAGCTGCTCAAGAAGGACTCTGCACCATGGAGTAAGTAAGTAAGGCACAAACAATAAGACAAATATTTTGAACACTGAAATTTCTAAAGCCAATAAGATTCGAGGATTCGCTCTACTTCTGTCGTCAGTAAATGCTTTCTTATTCTGCTGGGTGCCTAGATAGAGCTTTTCTTGAGGACTACCGCCCATTATTACGTAAGGTCAAAACTTTCGGTTTCCATTCATCTGAAAAAAGTTGCGAATTTCAGAAAGAGTAGTTTTAAATTGCTGTAAAGAAGGCGTGTCGAAAAGAATAATATTCAGGGTAGAAGAGTCCTTAGACTCCAGACGATGGACGTAGTATTTTCTTCCGAGACATCGCAAAATATTTACCAGTCTAGTGCGTCACATCTGCGAAAGAGGTCATCCTCATTGTCACCGCTAAGAAACCTAAAAGATCTCGCAAGTGACTTTTTTATTGTCTTAATCATTTTTTCTGCTTAGGAGATGCGTCTTTTATAAAAAGCGTGTTCTCCTACGTTTTTATTTCCATTGATTCATGGCTTTATTCCCTTGAAAAGTGTGTCAAGGTCTTCAATTGTAATTTTCACTTCTTGTAGCGATACTCTGCCATCTGGTCTTTTCTGCCTTTGAGAGAAATACATACTGTTACTGCGTAAAAACACCGAGCATTAGAGGAAGCACTGCTGGGGACGTACATGATGCTGCTATGAATTAACGTTCAATACTAGATTTAACCAGCGTAATATCTGAGGGCTGTCGTACACAAGTCAATAAATTTGATGTTTGTGTGACCGTGCATCATTGATACAATAATATAAAAAGCCAACTAGATGCAACAATAATAATTTTATTAACAATTTCAATTAGCTCAACATGTTTCGGGCGATAATTTCGCCCATCCTCAGGAGCACTAGACTGTGTTTACAGCTTGTGGTATAAAGCACCGACGATGCTGCCTGCAGCGGTGGTCACACTGCATTTATATGTTTTTTTATTGATCTAAGATCAAACAGCACTTTAGCCTTATATATCTTTAACAGATTTGGTCCTAGGCGCGTTCGCGAAACTGCGGAAAGCGGCTATTAACTACATCATATCTGTCTGTCCGTCCATCCGTCCGCATGGAACAACTTGACTCCCACTGGACGGATTTTCGTGAAATTGGATATCTGCCGAGAAAATTCAGGTTTTATCAAAATCGTACAAGAATAACAGTTACTTTTCACGAAGACCAATACACATTATGATCATGTCTCACTGAATTAGTCTTGGAATGAGAAACGTTTCAGACAAAAGTTGTAGAGAAATTCGAAATACATTTTACCTTGAACACATTTTTTTTAAAGTCGTGCCGTTCATGACGTAATGTGGAAAAATGCTGTAGAGCCGGACAGGCCACAAATGACAAAATGACACTTGCGTATTGCATATTGGATACCTTAGGCTACAGACACTCACTCAGAATATTTAATACTTATTGCTTTTCTACATAAAATGGTTGCAAGAACGCGCCTCAATATTGTGTTATACGTATATTGCCTGTCTTGTTTATAACTGAGGTGGAGATTATTTACTGCGCGGTACAGTCTGAGTCCTTTTACATGTCTAGAAGTAAGTATTCGGAAGTTCCTGCGACCGGCCACCTCACCACGGTTTTTCTTGGTTTCCCTGTGTCTATAAGCAAATGCTGAGATGGTTCCCAAGATTCCAAGTTGCCACTACATGCTTCTCATGTAGCCCTCCCGACTTAAATTTAGTAGTAACCAATTTCTTGTTTTGTATACATGTAAAATAACCACTGCCACCGCGTGACAACCCAATTGCAGTAAATGATTATTATTATTATTATAAACTATACGCGTTTTTGACTTTAAAGAGTTAATGGTAACTTAAGATAAAATGGGGCATTGAAATTGACTGTGATATTATAATGCCAAATCTCCCAGCAAACAAATTTTTATCCACCATTTTTATGGATATGATTTAGAAATATTTCGTAAGTCTGCAGAATTCGAATTTAGGGTTGTGAGATTGTGAGTTTTTGTCAAGGAATAGAAGCTTATCGTATTTACATGTTGCCATTATTTCTGTTGCATGTTAAACAGTAGTTATGGCTCACATAAAAGTAACAGTACGAAATAACCAAGAAGTTCGGTAAATGTATGGGTGTTGCATAGTGAAAATGACTTATGACTGTCAGTTTTGTGATAAGAATATCGAATGTTAGTGGCAACGGCATTTCTCGTGCGGTTTATTAAAAAATGTGAAAAGTTGTTACCTAGTGCGATGTTTTATGTATATGCTTGTTTCAGGCTGTACAGTCAACAGTGAATTAAAATAACACCGACAAATAAGCTCGTTGAATATAACAAAACATTTCTCTGACAATAATTCACAAGACTCAGATGTGGCACGCATTACGATTGATTATATAAGAATTTTGCTATGAGGTCGTTGCTCTTCTGAGATGTTACGCAGTATTGATTTATAGTTAAGTACCGACGTTTGATGGGGGTCTTATTTTTTCCATCTTCAGGGGCAAACAACCAAAAAATAATGGACTGAATGACCCCTGAAGAAGGGATCGACAGACTGTACCGAAAACTGCGTGACATTCCAGAATAACCAAGACCTTATTGACACCGCAGTAGATGCCTGAAATTAAGTATACTATTCGCTAAGGCCTGTTCCCATGAACCACAAGGCGGTCTTGTCTCTCTGCCTTCGTCTTGTTCCTCCTAAATCCCAACGTTCCATTGGCCGGTAGCGGAATGAGAAGACTTGAAGGCTCTCTTTCCGCAAATTTCGAAAGAGGCTTCGGTCCTTGAGACATAGTATTATAAACGACAATCCTGTGCAAGGGGATTGGGGAAATGACAGCCTGTCCACCTTCTGAAATGTGAGGACCCATGCACTGAACTGACCCTATTGAAGACTAGTAACAAACTCAAGAAATGCCGAACGGTTAGATCTAATGATATTAAAATACATTTATGTCTGCACACATACAGCGTACGTATATGCGAAGTAAAACAGAACATGACCACGTATGCAAACGTCGCAACACTCGTTTTAATGTTTTATCAGTAGATCTACTGTTGCTGCGAGTTGCGGAAGTTTGTGTCATTACCATCAGCTGTTTGTTATATTCTAGCATTTTACAACTGAAAAGACATGCACAGATTATACATACAAACAAGTACGTCGTGGAAATTACATACTATAAATCTTACACGAGTGTGTAATGTGTAAAAAACTGAGCAGGGCTTTGCAAATGTGAGTATGAATTTATATGAAGTGACATTCCTGATAAACTAGCAAGACACATTTACTTCCATCTCTTGCAGAACTTACACTAAAATACATAGTATACCCACAAATTATATATAGTGACACACAATCCAAACTAATACTAATTTGTCTAACTCTTTGAAGTCTGAAATTCACCTACACAACGTACGTATAAGGATCCATTTCTTGCGTCAGGAGAAATAACTAAATTTTATCTCCAAAATGAATTCCAATAGGTTAAAGCTAATTAGGAAAATAATCGCCCTGCATGTATTTTGAGATCAATCAATCGATATATATACTATGGGGAAAATGACAACGATTGAATGCAGGTGATATATGTATACATATATATATATATATGTACACGTGGTAGCCTTAAAATATTATCGGAATAACCTTATTCCTGAGAAATACAAAACGGTACAATCATGTAAGCTAAATTTCTTTTGTAGTCCCTTTATGCAACTACATTTTTCTACCAGCGAACGTAAATGTTTTGCAAACATGCCTGGAAGCCATTTTGTTAAAGTCTTTTCAGCTCTTGTGTCGCATTCTTAGTGATGTCACTGGCATCACAAAAGTGTGCCGTCCATAAAATGCTGAGTTCAGTCGAGACAACAGGTAAACATCAGCTGGAGCCAGGTCAGGAGAGTATGGGGGATACTTCAGTGTTGTAACATTTCTTTTTGCTGAGAAATCCTTGACCAAGACCGACCGGTGTGCTGGAGCATTGTTGTGAACGAGAAACCAACTGTTGGTCCTCCATATTTCGGGAGGTTTCCTTCTGACCGCATCCCTAAGACGACGAGAGATGTCAATGTGACGCAATTCCCCGCATGCAGCAATTCATGTAAATTATAGTAGCGAATTGTGGGAACTTTTTAAGCCACCCTGTATATGCCAGCAATTTTCTTTAAACGCGTTAACTGTCACAGTCCGCTTTTCAGATCTGCAACAATGGTAGAAGAAAATATTTGGGATTTTTAAGGGAACTTGTTCCTCTTCTTTACGTGCTTAAATTTCACGTTAAGTAAGAGCATTCTGAAGTGACTGTTATAATGTTCATGTTATGTACCGACCAAAGAGCCGTGTGGTTGCCTTCAATTGGAAACAAACTAAGTAGTTACTTCGTAAGGGATCGTAGAAATACGATGGTCATGACTTCTTTTATTCAGGTACAAATTCTTAATGATTCGGTATACAGAGCGTATCTAAAACATGTGAAGAGAGTTTTTCACACCAAAAATATCAAACTTAATGTGAATATATATTCAGAAATGAATGGTTTTTTTGGGTTAATTTCAAGATTCCATTCATTAAATGTCTGAACTATGTAAAGTTTAACTTAGCACTGATACCATACATGTTCCCAGTTGAATAATTGTTGAATTATTATTGTTTATCAAGTCACAGTCCACAATAAATTCTCAAAATGTCCTCCGCTTGAACCAATGCACACTTCGAGACATCTGATCAAGGAATTTCGCATGTTTTGAAAAGTCCCGGCGCGGTTGTGAGTGGTTTGACGGCCATTAACATTGCGTTTGTGAAGTTTTTCGTCATTTCCTATTGAAAGTGATTACAGCAGGGTTTGTAAGTAACCCCGCAGGTAAAAATATTAACGTTTGAGATCAGGCGAACGTGGAGGCTGTACCTCGAAAACTAAGAGTTTACGGACTCAGTGATATGAAGATTTTTTCCTTGTTTGGTGTGACTGTCGAAGCATTTTAGATAGGCACTGTTTAAATATTAACTTCCCGCCCCTGTAACCGTAGTGATATTCCAGTGCAATTAATTTCCCAAAGCCAAAACATCGCGAATGGAACTGAGTTTAAACACACAAGGCCTACGCACTGTTTTCCATGACATACCTTGTATGATTCTAACGGAATTGTGTAGGACCTCGTATAAATTCCGCTCTTTGTTTTAACGGTTCTCCATAGAAGCCATCTAAGGAGAACTTTCGAGCCCAGGCAAGGCACACATAGCCAATTTCGTGTGTTGTGCCGCGAAATAATTAAGAGACGAGAATGTGTGGCTGCCTTTATTAGTATACAATCTTAGTACAAAATAAACATATTTTATTTCATTATGTAGACATTTTCTATAATTTTCAGCCCTAGGACTTTTCATGAAGGCAATCGTATTTCAGTGACACTTAGTGGAAGAATATATGTATTAACGTTATTGCAATTGTACTCGAATGACATTAATTGAATAAATTAATTTGTTTGTTCTTGATGCGACAGCCCCCAGTGGGCCATGGCCTCCTCATTCACGACGTTTCTAGATCACACACAACGACGCACCGCATTCCGTACGACTCCTCTCGACGAGTGATCAACTCGTTGCAGAGACCTCTATATGACAGCACACAACAGACAAACATCCGTGCCGCCATTGAGATTCGAACCCACAGTCTAAGCAGGCGAGCGGCCGCAGACCTACACCTTAGACCGCGCGGCCGCTGGGACCAGCTCAATGAAGTATTGTGTATCTTAAATCGTTTTATGTCAGAAGTTAAATATGGAAAGTATTTTCACCTATTCTTAACATTTTTCACCTAAACTTTGTAAAGCTATTCCTTAATTGTGCAACGTCTATTTAGTATTTGTTTTTCAATTTGTTGTTTTAATATTTTCGTTGTTTTAGTATTTTCGTTCCTATCGTAGGTTTCTTGCTTTCATTTCGAATATATTTTAGTATAATCGTTATTTAATATAATTCGTAATGAATACATTAAATGAGTCGAGTAGCTTTGCACTCTATTATTTATGACTTCGAAATCAAATAACGAATCATAATCAGACTTTCATGCTCAGGCTGATTGAACATTTTGGTTTGTTTGAAACATTAATATGATGAAATATACATAAACAAATTCATATTACTTAGGTCTGAAGTAATGCACACACACACACACACACATGTATGTGTATATAATCAGCAGCTAAATTTTTTTGCAAAGATAATGTAAAACGTCCCTGTGTATTTAATCAAATTACCGTGCAGAATTGTCCGGGAATGTAGGTATATATCCATAAATTCTTAACCTGTGCAGTGTATGGAGGTCAATTATGATCATTGCTCTTTGGTACTTATTTGGGGTGCGGAACCGTCTTTGACGCGGTCCGAAGGCCAAATTATACGCCGTTTCCCAGAGTCAACTCTTTCATTGAGCCCATATGCTACTAAGTATGTTGACTGAGCTATACTGGCAGTCATAAATACATTCTTCATCCCGTTGTGTTTTTTTCTAAACAAACCACACCTATTCAGTCTAACACAGCACACTTTTTTATTCTAATTCAGTGAGTTACATTTGTGTGCATGCTGCGTGTTTCGGCTTGTACTTAGGCCATCCTCAGGCATGCAATACAATAAAAACTCTAAGGGGCCACTTTTTGACAGTCTCTATTCTCATAATGTTAAAATATACGGTATACTATAGTTCTGGTAAAAGCAGTCCCATTACAGGCCTGGGGTTGCCCAGAGGGTTCCAGGAAGTTAAGGTTCCCACATTTCATGAAAACGGCACAGGATGATGGTAAGGTTGTCAGCTTTACGCACCAGCTGCCTTTACGCCCAGGAAATGCTCATGGTACTCATTTCTGTTAGAGGCTGAGTCGACCCCAGGGTCATAGTGCGATCGGAAAAAAAATTCCAATGACACCAGCTGGGATCGAACCAGCGACCTTCCGGTTTGTAGCACAGCACCTTAACTACTGTGCTTCCGCGGTCCCACTATAGTTCTAGTACAAATGTAAATAATTTAAATATATATATATATAAATATATATACTTATTTATTTTGTCAGATTTAATACCCCGTGTGCTGTAGTAGGATGTCGTATTACAAATTCTCAATAATGTGGTGTAATTTAACTGTCGCGGCATGGTCTCATATGGCGTATTCTTTTATAAAACCTTGCTTTGAATTCCGTGTGTAATTTATGGGTCGGGATGGAATTTAAGGTGGTGGTGGTGGAGCGATGTTTACCTGCGGGGATGTTTGTTGTCACACTCATTCATCAAACAACGGGGTCATCAAGAAACTACCGGCTAGCTGAACCGAAATAAACGAAATTGGTGTCGTCATGCGGCACATGACACTTTATGTTTAGTGTCGGTTAGCGATGACAGCTGAGAGGGCGACGAATTGGAAGCAGAAATCGCAGTTTGTGTGGCTATTATATATATATATATATACACACACATATATATATATATATATATATATATATATACACACATATATATATATATATATACATATATACTCCCACTGCTGTAAATGTACTGGGGTGCTGATAAGTCCTTAGCCCGACCATGAAGGAAACTAGCTACATTCCCCGCATTTTATGGAACTTGGAGGTTCATTACCATAGTCACAAGAGTCCACGACCTGTCCCTACCCTAACCAAATCAATCCATCCTTCAGTCCATCACACTTTTGACAAGCGCAGCTTGTTTCCTTCCTGGTCGGGCTAAGGACTTATCAGCAGCCCGGTAAAGTGACCTGCCCACGTCACGAGGGCTTATCGGAGGTGCAGATTCACAGCTCTACTCGTCCTTAACCTCGGAGCTACATAGGTTTGACCGGTCAAATTCACGCCCCGACTGTTTTACTCCTGAGGAAGAACTCGCAGTAGTCACAGAATAAGAGTCTGAGTGGACCTCGCAGGGGGGTCTGGACGTTTTTTATAGAGAGAATTTTTTTTGCCTCTGACGAGAATGAAACCCCGGATCTTCCAGCCGGATGCGCAGCTACTACAATGACTGAGGTCCTGTCTCCTCTTCACTGCAGTTATGGGGAAATACGTTCTGAAAATAATGTTAGTTGCGCGTGTTTTATGGATGGATTGTGTTTGTTACATGAGCCTACCTCTGTTGCTGTAGTATTGTTGTGACATTAGAACCAATCCTCTCAGTGCAATACATTGATAACCGAAGAGCGCGACTGCATAAGGGCCCTTGTTAAGTTCTCATAAGGCAGTTTGTGCGCAGGAAAAAGTGACATAGTCTGCTATTGTCTTACAGGAGCCTCAAATTAGTTGGTGCAGCAGCAGTTCTCTGATCTTGTATTCAGGCGATGCCGGGTTCAAATCTTTTATCATTACTGATCTATTTCGCGGCGTTATTCAGTCCTTCCAGACAAATGAAAGGATAGTTTCTCGAACTGATTATTATCGCTTTCTTTGAAGTCATTTGTAATTCATCATTCATCATTAATCCTATCATTAGGGAACATGAAGCTGGAGTTACTGACAGCATCGTTAAATAACCCAAAAAAGAAAACAAAATTAAAAAAAAAAAACAAAACCGTTATTTGGTCTTGCTGTTTAAATACGGAAATTTAAAGCTGAGCTTATTTTGCATTTCGTTCTTAAGACCTGTAAATACCTTATGTAAAGGTACTTAAAGTTCGCACATAGAATGATGGTAGGCGGAGCGGTGCGGCTGGAAGGCAGCACACAGCAGCAGTATTGTGCTGTGGTGGCGAGGCCACGCAAGCAGGCAGGCAGGCAGGCAATGTATTACAGCATCACATGTGCAGCCAGTAAGGAAACGGCCCTCAGTGTATACCACTGCTCAGGAACTGGGCCAAAAGTTGAACGCCTGAACTCAAGGCCATTCGGTCGCCGCAACTACATCTAGACACTTGCTACTGCCGGTCGGCCACGTTACACAGTTCCATTGTCGTGTTAACACTGCTGTATGCCGGCATGTACATACGGTATGGTATCGTGTACAGGTATTTATTACACAACTCGTCTACAACGTAACCATTTGTATGGGAGGACACAATATCTGACCGCACAGTCGGTAATACTGTTCTTACCTTGAAACAAGGTGATTTGCTAAGGTTTCGTAATTAATTTATGTAGAATTGTTGTCAGTACACTCCTACAGTTTTATGTCCGATAGTTACAACATTCTTTTCAGTACCAGTTTAAACTTGTTTTTGTAACCAATTAACTAGATAAAGAATGGCGATATCAGAATGAATTACAAATATTTTCGATAAAACTTAAGCAAACAGGGTGGGGGTGACGGACTGGGCTCATTTGACTCGGAAAAGGAAGAATTTGCTGTTGTGAATACGGTCATGAATCTTCGATTTGTGTAAAATGCGGCGAATATAAGTAACTAAGAAATTGTTAGCTTTAATGGACTGACCCGTGAAGCTAATTACGGTAAGGTAATGGCTAATGCAGGAACTGAAGGGTTGACCAACTAGATAGAATGCAATCTACAATCTTTTCAATACAAAACGTGGGGTAAAGAGATATTGGGTGACCAAGCAAACAGTGGCCATCTTAAGACTAGATTCGGTGAAGCACAGAAGGTGTGACTACAGATCAAAGCCCTCCGTGACGGGCCAGCAGCCACAGAAGCCGCTTATGCTGTTTGAACGTTCATTTCCGTACTTAAAAGGGCCCGTCACTGTCCCCTATCCTGAGCCAGATGAATCCAATCACTTCAGCACATTAGTACTTCTCTAAACCACCCACACCCTCTACCTCTTTTTTTTTTAAGGATTATCGTATCATAAATTCCAGATTTCTCCAAAACTAGTAATGAGCGGGAGACAATTGTTTCTAAATATATCGTTTGCAGTTACTTGGCCTAGATCACGTGACGTCGAATGTGCTGTTTTGTTTAGTGCCGTCAGCATCGCAAATTACATAGCGTCACTGGTAGTGTGTGTGTGATGAATGAAGAATTGTAGGAATTGCAGAAGACAGCGGCCATGGCATATTACGTTCTGTGTTTTACGTGCAGCTAAAGGCGAAAACGTCAAATTTCAAAATGGCCGGCAGTTGTAAGCACTTATCGTCCTGTTAGTTTCTCTAAGTTAGGCGCAAATGTTCACTCCATTACATGATATCAAACATTCCTAAACCAATTTTTACATCCACAATACAGTTGCTTACGGTTCGCATACGTTTTACTTCTCGTTACAGTTTAACATAATAAAAATCAATCACATTATCTTGCTGTGCACGTCGCCATTCCCCAGAATGAATTCTTCAGACAGCCTCGAGTGTTATGGGAATTCTGGGTATAACCCGCATAAAAAATTCAGCTTAAAATTGGCATGCTAAAATTAGCTTCTCTCCTCCGCCATTCCTGCGATGCTGCGTGTTTTAAACAGGTCAGCATCACGTGGGTACAGGGAATGTTTGTTATACAGGCAAATTCTGAAATTCCTTTGGAAAAGTAAAAACACAGTGCTTACAAGGGACCTATACTATAGTCCGCCCTGTGCTAGGCGATATAGTTTAATGCTATCCCCCCATCCACTTCTAGGTCGCAAGAATTTTCTTTTTCCTATAATGTTACCGAAATTATTATTATTATTACTACGCAATACAGCTCTCGCGGTGGGTGATACATGTTACACATTGCACGGGATGGCTCAGTATAGCAGCTGGCTGCGATCTGCACATCTGCGCTTCGATTCCCGAAAGGGCCATGTATTTGACCTTCATAGAGCCGAGCATCTTAATATTATTTCTATAGCAAAACCAACAAGATGTACCAATGTACCAAATTTATTTTATTTTAGAATGACACTTTACATGTTTCGGTCGGTCTTTCCGTCCATCACCAGGAGTTCAAGAATGTACATAGAGCAACAGGCATTTGTCAAAGAGATACTGCTGTCTGCTAGCAAGCAGACAGCAGTATCTGTTTGACCAATGCCTGTTGCTGTATGTACAGTCTTGATTTCCTGATGATGGACGGAAAGACCGTACGAAACGTGTAGAGTGTCATTCCAAAATAAAATTAATTTGATACACTGGTGTATCTAGTTGGTTTTACTATAGAAATACAGGGACATGTATGTTTTTTTCATCATCAGGTTTATTCCTTCTCTGGGCAGAAACGATTCACCGTCTCTGCGACTTAAGTAAATTATTCTTTTATGTTTTGTAATTTAATGTTATTTTAATGTGTTATTTTATTTTTCTCAGTTTTGCCAATAAAATTAGTAGACTAGGCAATTAAAAGTCTAGTTTTAAGAGTTCGAATTCATACTTCAGACAGTACAAAATAAATAATTACATAAATTTACCTAAATACTAAGCCTGTTTAAATGTTTAATAGTGAAATCTTTGTTCTTCTGCGATATTACGCAGTGTTTATTTGTACATAGTTACCGACGTTTCGGGACAACCTGTCGGACCTATCTTCGAGGGTCAAGCGATATAAAAAATGGACGGCTTGACTATTAAAGTTGAGAGCCATAGGTTGTCCCGAAACGTCGACAACTAAGTACCAATCTACGCTTCGTAACATTCCAGAAGAGCGAAGCCTGACATCGCGTATGTTTGATGTACAAAAATGTTCAGTTTCACCAACAAGAAGAATGGTAGCATCAGCATTACACATTACAGGCAAGCCAAGTACTGAACTTTAAATCAGATGGTAGCCACATTTACCGTTTCCCTCGAGAGCAGGCGTGTTCAGCCTGCAGCTCACGGACCGCATTCGGCTCACCAGGTTGTATTATGCGCCCCGCGGCCATATTTGTAGATTGTGTATATACTAAAAATTACACAATTTAGGCGGTAAGGTATGGCACTTACAGCACTTACTGCTATTATTCCATATGATGCCCGCGAACCAGCACTTTACCATTAAAAGCCTGAAGGCCCCTGCTCTAGAGGGTGAATTTACTTCTCTTAAGTCAAAGACAAGTCATGAATACTATTCCCCAGTATAATTATATTGCGTACCTTCACTTTTTAACGGTTTAGAGTCGCGAACGTCCAATTTATGGGTAATTAGTCAGTACCATTACGAAACAATTACCGTGTATTGTGGCCAGCCTCTATTAAAACGTTTAGTTGGCTGCACTCAATTAAATGCTCTCCACACGAATAAAAGGGTTCGCGTTTCGACACATAAAGTGGCAGGCGGTTCAACCGAAACGTTGGTATCTATGTACCAGACTACAGGACGTCACATAGTGGAAAGCTGTAATATCAGCTGTTCAAAGTCTGAAAATGATGTGTTCGGTATTTTACAGTTCAATATGTACCCACAGAAAACACACATCCTGGATTACAAAGATCAGTGTATTAGAGTTTTCTAGGGAGATAAGTGTAATAGTTGTTGGGCCGGGATGGCATAGTCGGTATAGCGACTCGTTATATGTTGGACGGTCCGAGGTTCGAAACCCTCGTGGGGGAAGGAATTTTTCACATTCATCCAGACTGACGCTGAGGCCCTCTCAGCCTCCTGTACAATGGTAAAAAGGGCGTGTCTTTGACCAACCATCCCCATCTACCGCCGATTTTAAAGAAGGATAGAGCTACACCTCTACTTCTCTTTTGGGCCTTCGTGGCCTGTTGTAGGTAGAATTTTTTTTTGGCAAGCATCCATAATTGCACCGTTCGTAGTGAAGTCGTATCACCGGGTGCCATTTGCAGCTAAACACGCTTCGTAGCTTTACCGAGTGTAGCACTACGTGGCCCATGTTGGCTGTGTCAAGGGGTTATTTGCACTGACACGCAATCATCCTCTACTGTCCATGTTTCTTTCGAATTACGTTGTTTTTAGATTGTCTAATGCTGTGGGTTGCCACCGACGGCTCAGAGCAACATGCTGCCTCCATCTTCGAGATTTAAGCAGTTTTGGTCGAACCAGGTCGAAGGCTTGGTTTTGTTGCAGGGAAAATCTGCAAGGCCATTCTATGAAATTGACTTACAATGAAAAACAGCTCTATGAATTTTTAGAAAGGTTACATCGTGTCGGTTACATTAGGAATGGATAATTATAGAATACCAAATAAAGTAAAAAAAGTTAAACTGTTCCCGTTACAGGCCCGTTGTGGCCCAGAGGGTGGGTAGATGTATAGCTCTACTCTTCCATGACCGCGGCACTGGAAGGGGGTGAGTGGTCAGCAGCACGCCCCGGCCGCACTTTACACCCAGGAAAGACCCGGTACCCATTTTACAGGAGGCTGGGTGGGCCCCAGGGCAGGTCTAGACGGGCGAAAATTCTCGTCTCCACCGGGATTCGACCCGGACCGTCCAGCCCATAGCTCAGTTGCTATACCGACTGAGCTACCGGCCCACTACCAAATAAAGTACTGGATGGAAAATTGTTCGGAAAGAGACACGTGGGAAGGCCAAGAATGAGATTAGGAGGGACTCCTTGTTGCTGCTAAATATAAGTGGATAGAGACTAACAGAGGAGAGGAACACCTGAAGGCGAATTGCCGAAAAGGCCAGGGCCCCAAGCGGGCTGTCGCGCCGTTGAAGAGAAAGAATAATTTGCAAGGAGTATGAAAAATTTAAGTGAGCATGAATATGTTGTCTTAGTCGAATGCTACTGACAATGGAAATCAGAAATACTCGGAGAAAAACATGTCCCAGTGCCACTCTGTTTACCACAAATCCTACATAAACTGGCCAGCAATTGCTCTGCCGTATAACGCGTATTTCGGTTCCTGGGTGCCATCATCAAACCAGTACAGACTCCTAAGAGAGTGAATTAATATTCGTTCATAATAATTTTTGGAATTTAATCAAAATAAGTTTAATTAGACTCTCTGGCAACGTGCGAGCACAAGGATCTATGTACACGTAGGGTCATGGTTCCTCTCTAAGCCTATGCTTCACCAAGCGCGAGTGCCACAAGGAATTATGTGTATTAAATTTCATGCTGATTCCTAAAAAACGCAAGGAACTGCAATATTGTTTTGTCTATAATTTCCCAAGTGAACATTTCTCCATAACATTACTCACATAAACGAAATTAAGACAGAAATGTCAAAATAACGGTGTAATTTTTTTTAAAAATGTGCAAATTAGTTTTGCTATTTTAAATAAATTATGCGATATTTTTTATTGCCAAAGCAAGGCACTGTTCCATGTAAACAAACACAGTTGGCGTAGGATAATTAAAAAAATAAGTGTACAGATTTAAACAATTACAGCTCTGTGACAAATATGAGACACGTGATAACCTCATGCTTGATTTACGTAAAATTGCTGCATGTTTGTTCATTTCGTAACCCAGAAGATATTCCGAAAATGGTGCAGTTCTCTTCAAGTCTATTAAGCATGTCCTCTATGTGTAATATGAACTTCCAACGTTGTCTGGAATAGTGTGGACATAGGCTACATCACCAGGTACTCAGTACCTAGAAATCCAAGGATGTTAAAGTCAGGTAAACTCGGCGGTCGTGAGATTTTACCACCCTGTCTAATTCATTTGTCAGGGTAGAAATCATCAAGGATTTTTTATTACTATTTGATGCAGGAATTCTTAGTAAGAAAGCAAACGTTAAGTTAGTGTATGTAGCTCATACTAACAGGTTTTACATGATATCTACTTCAGTATTTTTGATAAAACTGTGAACGAACGTACTTTTAATTTGTAAGTAAATTTGGGCCGTGATTAATTTGTAACCTTAATTGACAGCATTTAGTCTCTGACATGAGAGATTTCCCAAGCATATTGCAGGCATTCAGCTGTGAAGTACTTACTAATACACAGATATCATCAAGCAACGCTTTGGAGCAGAAAGTTTAAAGCTCGTTTCCTGTTTCATAAATTTCTAGATATACATGTGTATTGTTGTTATTTGTTTTGTCCCCTATTGACTCGACATCCCTAGTGGCCCTAGGTCTCCTCTTTGTCGAGTTTTCGAGATCACACACACACAGACACAAACACACACACACACACACACACACACACACACACAAACACACACAAACACACACACAAACACACACACACACACACACACACACAAA
>Ga0123354_10009120_pt1 | contig 15153 bp, 13 predicted proteins | sample TergutLab28metaG_2_FD_97872 | JGI IMG/M metagenome (GOLD analysis project Ga0123354, IMG submission 97872) | Labiotermes labralis P4 segment gut microbial communities from Petit-Saut dam, French Guiana - Lab288 P4 | ecosystem: Host-associated > Arthropoda: Insects > Digestive system > Gut ...
AATAATCGCCATCCTTCACAACACACTTTTGGCAACGTTCATAAAGCTTCTGGAAACTGTCAGCAAAGGCCTCTTTAGGAATCGATCGCAGAACCGCTGTCACACGTTCTTGGATTGCCGCCATTACCGCCATTGGATTGCTTACCCAAATCTTCGCGAACGATGGTGTGCACTGTGTCCTTGCTAATGCCCAGTTCCTCTGCCATCAATCGTAAAGTCACTCGTCGATCTTGTGCCAGCATTTGTCGCACTCTCTCGATCATGTCTGGGGTTCTGCTTGTCGACGGCCGACCCGAACGTGGCTCATCCTCAGTTGTTTCCTTCCCTTCGCGAAAGCGTTTGAACCAGTCGTAAACATATTTTCTTCTCACGGCTTCCGTCCCGTACACTTGCACCAACATTTCATGCGTCTCCGTCACCGTTTTCCCTAATTTGTAGCAGAACTTGATGTTCACTCGTTGCTCCATTGCACTCTGACCCTACCTCTCACACTACGTTCGACCGCCCGTAGCGGGTTTACCCTGACAGTCACGCGTACTCTAGGCTACGTGGCTCTTCTCGACGTATCTCTGGATAGCCATGTGCATTCGCGCGCATCTGGCCCATGTTGCCGTTGAGATATCGGACCATTCACCGAACTTTTTAGACACACCTTGTAGAACGAATATTAAAGGATCTGGGATAAGTCTCACTTACCTATTCGGTGCACTCACCGACAATTGAAGCCGGGACATCCTGAATGCAAAGCACGATCCCGACATCATTCCACATCTCATGTGAATGAAATGACTTGAAATACTGGTAAATCATTTAGTGATAGTGACTCTATGTCATACTGGTCGCATCTACGTTCTGATGACGCAAATTCTTGATTAGTACACACAGTCTTTCCAGAGGAACACTGAATGGGCCCTGCAGACGGAGGGGACTTGGATTCGCAGCGAGAATTTTGAGAACGCGACCTTCGATTACACAGAAGTGATCTTGACCCTGATCTTGCAGAGACACTCGGGAATCTACGAAGCCACTGTCTTCATCCCTGCACTTGGTGAGTGTGTTTGTGCCTTGCGGATACTAGAAAACCCCGGGAACGTGATATCTGTGTTCCGAAACATTGCATTTGGTGGGAAATTATTCTGAAGTTTGCCTGCTTCTTCCATGTTTTCGCAAAATAATTAAATTTATATTTTGCGCAGTTCTCGCTATGTTGACTTTGGCTGCGTCTCGGATCGAGGCAGGATGTCCCACACGCCTAAGCCTCCTGTGCACTGTTGCAGTGTGCCACTTCCTGCACCTGCAGTGCATCAGCGTGAACTTCACTGACAGGGGCAGCATTTGTCCTCTGATACGTAAGCATGCCATGTTACTTCACTGAGATCTTTCAGAGTAACACTGCCTGCTTTGTGTAGTGTTGCAGCTACAAGACATAACGAAAATTATGTCGAGATATGGTCGCTGACATTGAGGGAGGAAAGGAAGCTGAGGGTGTTTGAGAATATGGTGTTGAGGAGAATATTTGGAACGAGGAAGGTAACGGGGGAATGGAGGAGATTGCATAACGAGGAGCTAAATGATTTGTACTCCTCACCCAATATTTTTCGGTTGATAAAATCGAGAAGAATGAGATGGGCTGGGCATGTGGCGCGTATGGGTGAGGAGAGGGGGGTGTATAGGCTCTTTTTGGGGAAACCGGAGGGAAAGAGACCAGTGGGGAGACCTAGGCGTAGATGGATGGATAATATTAGGATGGATCTCCAGGAGGTGGGATGTGGGTATATGGACTGGATTGGGCTGGCCCAGGATAGGGACAGGTGGTGGACGCTTGTGAGTGCGGAAATGAACCTTCGGTTTCCGTGAAATGCGGGGAATTTCTTGACTAGCTGCAAACCAGTTAGCTTCTCAAGGAGGACTCTGCACCATGGAGTAAGTAAGTAATTACGTGAGTGAGTGTGTGAGTAAGTATATTTACGTTCCTTACATGCATTTACTGCACGATGTACAGGCAAAAATTTCACTTTCTTTGTGGCTTCGATACTGTCTCTTACGATTTTCTTTTCACAGCACTTCAGCGTGAAAGTAACGTTGTTGTGTGGTTTAGAATTAGGCGTCGTTATGTGGACATTGTAAAACTGAATGCGGAAGAAAGGAAAGAAAGAAAATGGGAGCAGGGATTTGTGAGAGACATTGCTTTGAATGGCAGGTAATTTGTTATACAATTTCTTCTTGGACTGCTTCACCATTGAAGATGGGACCGATAGCTTGTCCCGAAACTTCGGTAACTAACTGCCAATCTACGCTGCATAACATCCTAGAACAGCGAAGATCTCAGTTTTAAAATTTACGGCTTTGAAACTAATCAAGCCCAGCACGATCTTCATTTTGGTAAAGGCAGGCTGAGTTGCCCGAAGTGAAGTGGACGGTTGTCGGTTATGGAATACGAGGTAAAAATTTGGTAGTATCTTTGCTGTACTGCGAATAGATTTTGGTATTAACTTTGGAAGTGCTGCATTGTGGCAGAATTGTGAGTTTACCATGGAGAGGGCTAGACAATAAGAATGTAATGCAGCGAAAAACATGGTTGCTAACTCAGCATTTGCTCTGGGAACAAGGAAAAACATGGAAAAACATAACCAGGAAAGCTTTTATATGTAAAAAATTTTAAAAAAATGTAAAAAATTCTTTTCTACCTCCAACAAAACATACAATATCCACACTATTAATATGTACAAGAACAACGCAAGGGGACGAAATTAAAACCAGACAAATATTTTGTAGACGTTGGTCTGTGCTGTCAGCAGGCCAGACACACGGACACCGACATTCATTGGTGTTCAAAATGGCTCTATTCAGTAATCCGAAACACTGACATAACTTCTAGGAAGTGTGTCATCCCCGTTGTGTGTGTGAAACTTGGAAATGGTGTATAGTCAAACACAACTGTGTCACATGGGTGTATTTAATGGTTAAATGGACAACTACATGTTTCGGCCCGTACTGGCCATCTTCAGGTTGTCTTAAGAGAACTGTCTTAGGATCTTACTATATGCATTGCGCGCGCACACGTGGTATAGAGCTCTCTACAACACGTGTGCGCGCGCAATGCGTATAGTAAGATCCTAAGTCAGTTCTCTTAAGCCAAACTGAAGATGGCCAGTACGAGTCGAAACATGTAGTTGTCCATTTAGCCATTAAATGTACCTATGTGACACAGTTGTGTTTGACTATATACCATTTCCAAAAAAAAAAAAACTACACAACTGTATGAACAACATTTTTGTAAGCCGTGTGTAATGCAGCTGGATTTTATCAGCTCTCCAGTTTTGGGATGGATATCCCGAACTACGTCGGATTTGGCAATAGTCATGAAAAACCCCTCTGTTTGCACATTTAGTACAGTGTGCAATGTAGCCCATTACGCAAAAATGCCTAGTCACCAGTCTCCGAGAAGGCACAAAGCGTCTATGTTACAAGCAGATGTCGAAAAAAACCACCTGGTAGCTGTGTCGTGTTACCAACGTCCTGTTGTTTGATGTTCACGTGTTTATTTTACGTTTCTGTAGTGGTCTTCTATCTGGATTCCATGTTGGTTTGCGTATTGTCCTTGGTCGTAACCTTGCTTGTGCGGTGGATGGCCTGGACTTCTGCAGCCCCTCCTTCTTGGATGTCCGCCATTGCTATAAATTTACAAGGCAGTCTACTGGGACGACTGCTGCTCTACTTTCAGCAACCTCAGCAGGTAAGAAAACTAATTTGGCCTTCATAACTTGTCTCGTTGTTTGTCGCGCGTCGTAATTCCATGAGGCAAAGGTTGTATGATAGCACACGTAACTGTGAAAATGGAAAGCATTTTGCTACAGCAGAAAACGTGGTGAGGTTTATACTCATCAGAGTAGATTGTCAGGGTGACGAAATTAAGGCAGTTAAGATGAATTGGGGGTGGGGGGGTGGGAGGAGTGCTGCATGCATGGCGGAGATTATGGTGGGAAACCTGAAGGAAAGAGACCACATGGAAAACCTGGGCACAGATGAGGCTGCAGTATTATAATTGGTCTTGGAGAAATAGTGGGGTTGGGCTTGGATTGGATTAATCTGGCTCAGGATAAGGGGAAGTGGCAAGCTACTCTGCACACGGGTTCCATACAGTGTGTGAAATTTCTTGCGAAGATAGGGACTTGTTAGTTTTTCAGGTAGGGTTTTGCTGAGTATAGTTGTGAGCAATATTGCGGTGATGCCAGCGGTTTGTATGAACATGCTGTTGAGAATGTAAAATCCAGGACATGCCTATTTACGTCAAAAAAGAAATATTTGAACAGTTTAAGGAATTACGTAACGTGAAGCTTCGTAATTTATGCATCTGACGTTGTACTGAAGTGTAGGGAGCTACAATGGACTGGCTTTGTGGATAGGATCTAAGCTAAAATTTATGTATATTTTCGGTGAGAGTGTACCTGATGTCATGAAAACCGGGTACTTGGAAGTCTAAGCGGACGGCGGGTAGATAACATTAAGATTAATTCTATAACACTTCGTAGGCCTAACGACAAAAGAAAGTGGATGGAAATGGTCCAGGATTGTGCCAAATGATGGGTGTTAACTATTACAGGTGCTGAATCTCGCACCAGAATGTCGGTAGTCTGAATCTATTTAATTCTGTGCTTTTTTTTTTACAATTCTTTGTAGGTTGCCGACACCGAAGGAGCAGAGACATCAACACAAATGGGGTCGAACTGGAGACTGATTGGTAGCCTGCTGGATCGAATAAGTTTCATTACATTTAGTGTGATATACTGTGTTCTATTTATTGCGTATTATTCGTATTATCTGTGAACTGTACCGTACAAATTCAGACGCAAGCACACTGTTACTTCTGTGCCACACTTTAGCATGCGCAGATGCGCGTTGCGCAGGAGCTGTGCTTCACCGCACGTTGGAATAAATATTAAAACGCGACTCTTGTATATTTATTGAGTTACTTAACGACCCCTTTCCGACTATACTGATTTATGGTATTGAACAGAAATGTAGGTGTTTCTGAAATATTTACGTGTTTGTGCAAGTCATAGTTAAATATTTCTGGGTTATAACTAAGAAACTAACAATTCGATTAGGACATTCAACCGCCCGCAGAGCCATATGAAGCCTCGAGTCCTCGAATACGAAGCAAGGATATAAACTGCTCCAATGAAATAATTATAAGTGTGTGTGATATCTGAAGTCCAGAACGGAAGTATTGTTTAATTTGAAGCCAAGGTTTTAGTAAGTCACTATGAAAAATTATTTGATAAATTTGTGAGATACTCACTTGACGATTAGGGTGTCCGTAGTTGTAACAGCGATATTGCTGAAGATTCGGTTATTCTGTGGTGTTGCGCCTTGTCGACTGGCAAGCAGTATGGACGTCTCGAAAAAAAAAATCTTAGTCGAAGAGGACTGCTTGGTCCCAAAGAAGACTACACGAAAATACTTTGCAATGTCGGGAAGTATTAACCAGCCGATAAGGCGAAATATCCCAGAGGACTTCCGAGGCACAGACAATTAAAAATTGACAACTATTATTGTTTTATTCTAGTAACCGTTTATACTGACGATCAGTATCGAGGAAGTCTAGGATGCATTTTATCACAGGTATGCTATTGATTCACTATGGATACCAAGCAGTACTTTCAGGCAGAGAGGCAGATTGACAAGCACTGTGTATCAAGTTGTCATGCCTCATTTAGCAGTTCACATGGAACTTATCAATTCTGCCACTTCTCCCATTACGAGCCGGGGTAGCTTAATCGGTATAAGGACTAGGAATCTTTGTTCGATTCTCGAAAGGAGCTAAATATTTTCTTATGTTTTACATCGAGATCGACTAACACGTATTCAGTAAGTATAGTGGGCTCCTTCCACCGGAAATAAAGCGTCCGTGGTGTGAAACTGACAACATACCTTAATCTAGTGCCGAGGTTAAGAATAATTGGAGATTTATCTCCACTCCTTCAGGCGTATTCATTTTGTGTGCAGCTACAACTTTACTTTTTATATATAACGTAAGTGTAGTAAATGTGATAGTTACTGTTATTCATCTTACGCAAATAGTTAATTTTAGAGTACATACATAAAATACTGTCGTGTATACATGCATATTCATAGGCCTACATATACATACAAGGCGTGTTCAAAAAAAGACCGAACTTTTGTTATAAAGACTTCATTGCTCATTTTACAGCATTTTAAGCACTGTCCCCTTCAAAGTAGCCCTAATCCCCTCTACTGGCGATATACCGTTCCCAGCGTTTCTTCCATTGTTGGAATGCTTCCTGGAACGCACTTTCTGTGATGGCGCGCAGTTCACTTATCGCATTTTCCTGAATCTCCCCTGTGGTTTATATATACACATTAAAGATGGAATATAAGGTCCTGTGAATTCTGATTTCTTATGTCAAGCAACAGAAGTTGAATAAAAGAGGTTGTTATATGAATTGTGTTCACCCTCTTTTACAGATATCCTGTACGGGATTTAAACAATTGACGCTTTAATCATAAGTATATGTTTTTTGAGTGTTTCCTTACAACATTTGGGATAGCACTCGCAAGAAGGACAATGAAGTGTGTGAAGTTTCATGGACAACACTCGAGGAATGTGTGTGCTTCGGTTTGCAGTTCGCCTTAATAGCATTTATGATGACAGATGTTCTGTAGCAGTATTTAACGCAGTTCTTTGACAATTTTTTAAATTTAATCCCGGCTTAACCCACTTTTCCGCATGCCATATGGAGGCGGATCCGGTAAAGATAACACACAGTCAGGCCTGGTGTCTGATTATGCAGCAATCTGGCTGCCCTTCTGAAGGACACGCCCGTATTTCAACATCACGTGACTGACGGTCAGCCCTAAATCTGATGGTGACTTTAAAGCTGCAGAGGAGAACCAACATGTCGGTTTCTTCATCCCTGCCGTGGTTGTCCATCTTGATCCTCATTGGTAAGTTTATGTGTTAGGGCTAATAGAAGGGGTGGTGCTGTCGGGTCTCGATCCCGCAGGCTTCAGTTTGTGCAGCCTGTGGGGAAAGCCGATGTCAGCTCTGTGGTAGACTCCCGCACTTTATATGATCTGCTCAGATGCTGGCGTCGCCATATTATCTGAAGTACCTGCATACTGAAATTGTACAGAGTTCTTTTTAATTGTGTAATTTAACGACATCCGTAATTGCTATAATTATCTGACTTGAGTGAAGGGAGAAGCAGTATGAAGCGTTGCTGGAATGACACTGACAGCTGAAGAAACAACAGTCCTAGTGCCAATTTGTCAATCAAAAATCCCGCCTGATTTGAGCTGGAATGGAACCTGACCCTCCGTAATGAGGGTTCGGTGACTAACCGACTGAACTTATTAGGGCAAGGTGCTGGTTTTTCTGAGCGTGACTATTGTTATTTTACCCTTTCTATATGCCCAGCCATTTTATGTGGTTTTAGTAGCCTGATTCTTTTGCAAATTAAAGGCGTTTAGAGTTAAGTTCCTCTGCTGCGTGGCATGTCTATGGCTTATTTTACTGCTTTTAATCTTTTCCATTTGACGTGGTATTTGCTGGCGTACCAATTTTACTGCCTACATTAGCCCTATATAGATCAACTGCTGTTTTGCTGTAATTTTCACATCTTTTAAAATTTCCTAACCCTTTTTGCGGAAAGAAACGTACGCTGAATAACATGGGGTGAGGTTTAGATTTCCTGAAGATGTATCATGTGGGTCAGTCAGTTTTGATCATTATTGTACACCTTTCTTAGGGGGGTTTTCCTGCCACCACCAATCCCGGTAATTGTGGTTCTGTTAAAACAAATCCTCTAATTTCAATCCGAGAGTTCTGTATATGGCACCCATAGTTTCGCTCCGGCGCCAGAGGGTTGAGTACAGACGCAAATGTGCGTAGACGCCGAGCCACCTGTAACCCACACAATAAAACACCCTGTCAGTCGATAGAGAGGTTAAGAGTTTTGGTCAACATATTACTGCCAGAAGACTTTATGATCCAAAGTGCCAGTATTTTATCATTATTACTTTTCATTTTGGAATTTTTATATTTTTTTTTTGGTTTGCTTTCTTCGTACAGGTCCTAATAACCGTAGATACTGAAGTGTGTATAAACATACACGTGGACTTAAGTTCACGAAGTTTTCCCAGATGAAAGGTTGTACTCGAGTGTGACTTAGAATAAATTTAGACTTAAGCTAATCTCATGATGAAACTAGGGGATTGGATTCTGCATATTTGTTTTTTTTTTACAGCAAAATTTGTATCAACCAGTAAATATTCCAAACAAAAGCTGACAGGCAATTGCATTGTTCAAATAACATTAGTACAAAAAAAAGTTTTTAACAACAAATGTACTGAAAATCATTTGGACTCGCGAAGGATGATATAAACAATTTGAGATATCACATGACGAGTAACTTCGTGATAGATTATTCATTGACATCTTGCATATGAAATAAACTGCAGTGGGTATTTTGGTTTACAAAATAATGTGCGATTTTTGGTTCTCACTCTTCTGTTGATGAACGAGATACGACGCCATGTTGATAGGTAATTTGTTACAACTTTTCGGAGGAAATTACTGCCTCAAACTTGAGTGTATTTGAAGAAAAATAAGTTGATGGGAGGATTAGTTGCTTTGTATAGGAGAAAAGTCCTATACAAGGAAATAACCCACTTCTTATATTTATATACAGGGTATACACAAAAGAATGGTGTGGTTTCAAAAGTTAACAAGAAATCTATTTCTCAACTTATACGGGCACAACTTCCGCCGTCAGCAGCAGCAACTGTCCAAGTTTCTCATGCGCTACCAGCAGTTCGCTTTTCATGCTTATTGCTGGGCCGCGGGGCCAGTTTCCAAAATGGCGTCGCAGCAGGAAAATGCTTTCTGTGAGCTGCGTTTTGAGGTGTCCAGATCTGTGATTACAGTGCAGCGTGAGTTTCGTGCACGGTTTAGAAAAAACACACCTGGCAGGTGCTGCTGCTGAAGGTGTAGGTTGTGCCCGTATAAAGTGAGAAATAAATTTTTTGTTAACTTTTGAAACCGCACCATTCTTTTGTGTATATCCTGTATAATGCATCCAATTATTATTGCAATTTATTTTTCGTGAAAAACCCTGAAGAAAGAAAAGTAGGAAACAAGTTACAGCGAACTCACTGTCATATCCCAGCAGACTGTCTCAAAAGTTATGTTGGTGTTATGAATCAAACCAGTAGTAACTGTTTTTCCGTATGTTTCAGCTGTAGGAACTGCCGAGCCTCCCGGCAACTTGCCGTCAGATTCACAGTCAAAGTCTCATGCGAAACGCTTGAAGGATGATCTGTTCCGGGACTATGACAACAGCGTGAGGCCAGTGCGTATGCGTTCAGACCGGACAGAAGTGGCTGTTGAAATGATTCCCGTGTCTCTTGCTGTTGTAAGTTTCTAGTGCATATCCTTGCAGATCAGATACTAACGAAACCAAACAGCAGGAAATACAGAATGTGTGCAGGAGAAATGGAATAATCCGTGTGGCTGGCAGCTGTTTGGAAATCATTACTACTACTACTACTACTACTTCTTTAAGGTTGGGCATCCTGTTTTTTAAGGCGTATAATTACGTAATAACAGTTGACACAACGAAGTATGCGAATGTTTAATGGGGAAATCTGTTTCGACTTTATTACTGGATCATCGTCAGGATAAACACTTTTGTATGATACATAAAAGGAATTTATAAAATGCCTTTTCTTTTATAATTAAGATATCAATTTTACAAACACCCTTTTTCCATTTTCCATTTATTATTATTATTATTATTATTACTATTATGTCACGAAATACGAACTTTAAAGTCTGTAAGCACTTTATGGCACAACTGAAAGCTGTCCTAGTTTTAGAATTAGACCTTTGTAGTGATATGATATGGACCTAATATGTGTTTCTCCTACATGCTCTGGTCAAACTTTCCAGGTCGTTCAGACATAACCCATAAAAAATACCAAATGCTCGAAACATTATCTATGTAGATTTAAAGAAGTAAACGCATAGGAAGCCGATCTCGGAGGCCGTACGGACTGAGCCGTAGGTCTGCATCCGCTTCACTGCTGGGATTGCGGGTTCGAATCCCACTCTTGTGTTTGTCGTGTGTTGTGTAGGTAGCGGTCTTTGCGACGGGCGTATCGCTCGTTCAGAGGAGTCCTTGCTTGTGCATGTCTAATTGTGTGTGATCTAGGAACCTCAACAGTGATGCGGCCTAGGCACGATCTGGTCTGTTGCGCCACAAAAAAAACATTTAGAATTTTCACATATAAAAATATATACAGAAACAATCAATACTTTATTTCAGGATGAGGACTACGATGGATTCACCCTTGACGCTTTCATAAAATTTGTAAGTACACTGCAGCCTCGATTATCAGAATTTCGATAGTCCGAGGTCCATTTTCTTCCGAGACTCGAACACTTTTTTTATTGACGTCATAAATGAAAGTTTTGATTTATTTATAGCGTAACTTAATAGTTTATATTAGGTTATTATTCTAATGTTGTACTCTTATGTACACCGATATCCCGATAAATATTTTGTACATATATATTGATACAATGTGTATATCAATATATTGTGTAGTCTTATGTTCTAAATTGCAATACATATAGTTCGAGGTTTCCGGTTATTGGAGGGAAACTCCGTCCTGTTCACTTCATACTATCAGTGTTATACCTTACTGTATTTAATTTTATTTTTCGATCTAGTGACATAGAGATGTACTGTGCATATATATATATATATATATATATAGCGAATATAGCATTGTTCCAAATTTCATATTCACTTTTTAAAACTTTTCCTGTGACAGTTACAGGCCTGTACGAATTATGTACTTATAAAACGCGCCTTCATTTTAGGTTACGTTGAGGTTATATCGAAACCACATGTATGGTAACAATCTGCTATGTAAGAATTTTGTATTAATATATTTTACGATAAAATTGGAATCGTTTAACGTAAGCTCCAGCTATGCACTACGTCATATGTCAGACGCTGGGAAGGAAAAGGAATCAGAGGGGATCTGAGTTGTCAGGTTACCGCAGGAGGCGCATCTGTCGATTCTATTCGTGTATCGAAAATACTGCAACCGACTACCCATTGATGCAGCTTCCTATCCCAGAATAATGGAATCCACAGTCACTGAGGATTTTGTGAAAGGATACTAAGATTGCGCAGGCGCTACATACTTACTGACGATTCCCTCCTTTTAGACAAAAGTGCATTGACTGGATTTATGACAGGTTAAATGTCGAGCTTTTGTTCACATTGTAATGAACTTTCGGGATACGTAAAAGAATTTATGTGCAGCTATAAATGTTTAGTGAATTAATTACTCTAGTATGCATTTATCGATTACAGGCTTGGAAAGATGAATTCTTAACATGGAATGCTTCGGATTACGGAGGGATACAATACATTAGGCTTAATGGCGAATCAGTCTGGACCCCGGAAGTGTTTCATCTGTAAGTTTTACTAGTTATCACAGTAAATTGGCTTCCTTATGTTTCCATGTCTATCGATTAAATCGATGTAGCTGAAGTTTACGATCCAGAACTTCATGTATACACCACTGTTGTCGTATATCTCGCTAGTCCCATACAACTCACACAATTTACTGATGCGGCTCACTCGGATTGGCTGAGAAACCTGTTCATATAGTTTACATGTATACGAAGCTGGCCGTGCAGGGGGTTTTAAGAGATTTACTAAAGAAAGAAAAATCACAACTATCTGCAACTAACCTACTGTAGTTGGACCAAAATTAAGAAGCCAAAAAAATATTTTATTAACTTATGGCTGTTGCATAAGGAGACGCCTAGAGTGCGGCTATCGAAGTTCGTCTAGTTGGTCACCCCTGTCATATATTTGGTGTATGTATTTTATGTTGCGTATTTATTCGTATAGTACAGGGCAAGAAATTTTTTTCTTTTCCGAAACGTCCAGACTGCCTTCGGGGGTCACCCAGCCTTCTGTTCAATCGGTACCGGTGTCTATTCTCGAGGTAACGTGGACAGGGCAATTTACGTTTTTCCTTATGACCGTTTTATTGGTTCTGAGTGCAATTCTTGCAACTGTGTCTGAAGATTTTGCTAAAAAATTTTGTTTCTTATCCGTTCGATGTAAAAACGGTCTGCTTTCCCCTGGTAGGAATATCCATTGCAGTAGCTAAATGTACAGCAATCCCTGTGCAGGCCTGGACAGACCCCTGGGGTTCCAGGAGGTTGAGGCTCCCATATTTCCAGACAATCGACACATGAAGGTGGTAAGGTTGTCAGCCCTACGCACCGGCCACCTTTAGTCCCCGGAAAATTTTCCTAATGCTCATTTCTGTTAGAGGCAGAGTTGAACTCAGGGCCATAGATTTCAACATGTAATTCTCTTAAAATGTTCTGTCTTAATACTATCTGCGTGGAGAACATTTGAAAATGTCAAAAAGTGTGGAATCAACCAACTAGATGTTACAAAATATTATTTACGTACGTAAAATAAAGTTTGTAATGTAACGCTTATTGTATTATCAGCTACTGTTTTGGATGATGATGATGATGATGATTATTATTATTATGTGGGCCGGGTAGCTCAGTCTGTATAGTGACTGACTACGGGCTGGACGGTCCGGGATCGAATTCCGGTGGGGACGAGATTTTCCGCCCGTCCAGACCGCCCCTGGGGCCCACCCAGCCTCCTGTAAAATGGGTACCGGGTCTTTCCCGAGGGTAAAGTGCGGCCGGGGCGTGCTGCTGACCACTCACCCCGTTCTAGTGCCGCAGTCATGGAAGAGTAGAGCTATAACTCTACCACCCTCTGGGCCAAACCGGGCCTGTAAAGAGATCACTTTACCTTATTATTATTATTGTTATTATTATTATCATAATCATCATCATCATCATCATCATCATATTGAAACCCACAGCTACAAAACAAAAAAATATTAAGAATTATCCCAGTATATTATCTTTGTTTTCAGCCACACAACAAAGTAATTTAGCCTGTTCCAGTAACGAATAAACCTAAGTAATAGGATCATTGTTTCAGTGTATGAGTTTATAGACAACAGAAAAATTACACAATAAGATTTTAAGTTGGGATATTACTTGCTACACACGCAATATACGATTTTCACTATTTTAAGAACTAATTTTTTCACATAATTTTAGGTTTGTAACTAAAATCAGTCATTATCATTAGTGCACTGGAATACAAGTAACTTTTTCCCACACCAGGCTATTGACGGCACGACAGCGTCGAAACACGTGACGTGGGTATGAGGCTGACTTGTAATGTAATTATAACAAGATACGTTAGTGGAATGAAACATGCAATATGGCATTCTTGAACTCTTGTAATTAGTTGATCGCTAAGACCCATTATTTAGCGCCATTTTAGCGTGTCCCAATGTAGAAATACGTGAATATGTTCGCTGATGACTAAGTACTGACAGATTTACTAATGTTATCTCTGACGAAGTAGTAATTAATTAAAAGATTTGTAAATCCATAGGATTCAGAAGAGTGGAAGATTTTATAAAGCTGGGGGTTACATGTTTGCTGTTTTGCACGTTTTATTTATTTTAATGTTTATTTATTGCAGAAGAATCAGAAACCATTGCTGCTTGTGTACTCTTGAACTTTAATCACGTACCTTGGATTGATAATAAATTCTTTTTTCTTACTAATTTCTGTAATTTCCTTCATGGCACGAGGTATGGATTTGGGTCGTTAATTTTTTTAAGATTATATACCCCGAAATTAAACTGGGCCGACCACATTTAAACTAGCAACCAATATAAACTTACATGGCAATCAGTTCAGTAATTCTGGAGATGAAACATATGGACAAAAGTAGGAGAAAAAAAACACGAAATCAATAAAATCACACCGGACTGCCCGCTGCATCAGTTCGTTCAAATCAACTGACGTTGCAGAGACAATATTATTGCTGTGTAGTTAAAAACACTGACTATGTGTCATTAGATAAATGCCGACACCATTAATCAATAGATCAGTGATGTAGTGGCTTCTCACTTCCAGATCCTCGTGGGACATTACGGATCTCAGAAGACATAGTAGCTTGTGCACTTTGTATTCGTCAGGTTGGCTCCATTGTTGGGATATGCACAGTTTGACAGCTCTTTGTCGCTTGGATCTGACCAACTGGCCTTTCGATTCACAGAACTGCACTGTGAACCTTTCCACAGTCACGCAGTCTGCAGAAGAGATAGACTTGAAAGTCGTGGGTGCAGAGGTAAGTCATGTTTAGGGCGATACAGCGTTTAATTAAGTTCAGCGCCTTGTGTAGGCGTAGATACGTGGTAAAATACGGAAAATTTGTAGTTAGCTTTTATCTTTACAGGGCAAAACTTATATGAATAAAGTATTGCATCTTTTCTTACATCACATGAAAAAGAAAAGATGTCTGTTGTAGGTTTAGAGAAGTTCAGAAAAATGATCATAGTTTTTATGAGGAACGGTGGTCATTAAAAGATTAACAGCAGGTGAAATATTGAGATATTTATCGTTAGAAAGATCCGGCATCAATAGATGTTATTTGTAGAATTATATGATCGATAGGTGAATAAAAAATGAATTTGTAATATATTTTGGGGTAACTGTGTACTTTTTGCTTTAATGTGTTTAAAGGTTAGTCTAAAGGAATACGTTCCAAACCATACGTGGAAACTGGTGACTCTGGGATACAATCGATACAGTCACATATTTGGCAACAGAGTTTTTCCCTGCTTGCAATACAACTTCCTATTAAGAAGAACTGACGCCGTTACCAAGGTGAAGATTCACGTTCCCATAATAGGTAAGCGGATTGTCTTCTAACTTTCTTAAATGTGCGTATTTAAATCATAGTTGTGATGTTCCAGTTACATAACGTCGGATGACAACAAAAGGTGATCATGTATGATAGAACAACAGGATTTTAAAAAGAGGCATTTCAGTTCGTAGAGCGGTAACAACGCGGACTTGAAATTGCAAGGTACACCCTTTGAATCTAGACCCAGACATGTGTTATACAGAACACGTTCATGAATTTCCTCAGTCTCTGAAGAAAATGCTGGAATAGTGCAGTGGCGTACCGAGGGGGGGGGGGT
>Ga0123354_10009122_pt1 | contig 15151 bp, 9 predicted proteins | sample TergutLab28metaG_2_FD_97872 | JGI IMG/M metagenome (GOLD analysis project Ga0123354, IMG submission 97872) | Labiotermes labralis P4 segment gut microbial communities from Petit-Saut dam, French Guiana - Lab288 P4 | ecosystem: Host-associated > Arthropoda: Insects > Digestive system > Gut ...
ACGTCATGTGAATTATTGGGTGGTTGCGGAGCTTAGAAAAGTGTCTTTATGGGACGTGACTCCAACAAACGAAAAATATTATTAAATAATTTAAAAAGTGGAAAAGTTTTCACACTAAAAAAGGTGTGATCGGGTATTGGCGTGTTAAAATCTGGGGCTTTTTTTTGGGTGGGGGTTGTTTTGGGGGGGGGGGGGGGGGGGGGGGGGGGGTAAATAAATGTGTGATTCATTAGAATGTTGTGACAAAAATTGGCTTCTGTGTCATAGGATTTGACTGGAGTCTTCACTTTAAATGGATCCCACTGAGCAGCGAGCAGAAGGCACAGCACAGTAATCCTACGGAACCTTTTCTGTGAGTTACCAATGTTGCCTTAGTTCACCAGACATTGCTACTCTATCAAATCACATGCACATGTGTCACTGCACACACTACTTGCTCTGCACCAGGCTGCTTATTGTCACATGATGCACAAAACACAAAGCACAGTCTCATAAACAGCATATAATGTGCACAGAAGATATCATTTAGTTGTGTAGCTGCAGTGTAGCAGTACATGCCAGCACACAAATTCAAAGACTTTCCCCACCCGTATGCCTTATTTTTTTTTATCATGATCAGCCAACAAGTGGATTCATTTATAGTTGATTACTAACACTGTAAAAGTCCATAGCATACATTCTTCACTGAAAAGCTGATGGTTGCTGAACTTAACAATTAGACTGTCTCAGCTGTCAGTTAATCCACACGTGACAAGTGAGTGACCATCTTCCTGGGCGATGGACACCACAGTTCTGATTGTCTTTAGCAATGATGTACATTTGTAATGAAACACATATTTTTACTTATGTTGGTTGCAATCTACTCAAAATTTCATTGTTGGCAGGAGTCCCGCCATTGCAGGTGGCCTGTTCTTAGTGTCCAGGGAATGGTTTCAGAAGCTTGGGATGTTTGACTCAGGATTACAGATTTGGGGAGTGGAAAATTTAGGTAAGAAAGCATGGCTAACTGCTAACCTCACTGTTCATATGGTCTAACACAAATATTACAAGACACAGCTCCTAAGGTTTGTCATCTTGTTCTTGTACAGGAGAATTCATTACATTTGTTATTATCATACTGAGGAACTTGAATGGTGGCATGCCTTGTAATCAATCATTAAAAACAAAGAAACCTTCTTTTATAATGACATCTCAGCCAATCAAAATGTTGCTTATCTGTAACAGAAATTTCATTGAAGAGCTGGCTGTGTGGGGGAAAGGTCGAGGTGGTGCCCTGCAGTAGGGTTGGACACGTGTTTCGAAAGAGACATCCGTACACATTCCCCAATGGCAATTCCAACACGTATCTCAGGTGAGAGTCAGGTCTGCACGCTTTAAATAACCAGTCCACTGGACCAAATGGATTTTGAAGGCCTGTACATGTGATACATTAGGTGCTCACGATGGCCAATATCAAGTTTATGGTCCTCTGCAATGAAGTGCCATGTAGTTTGGTGGCTTGGAATTAATGCTGCAGAGTAATGTACTGCTCAAGGTAGCAGAAAAAATGGAGGTAGCCAATTCCTCCAATATGTTGGCGTCTACCAAACTACAGGATGTCACATATCACAAGAACATGATCTTGACTTTTAAGTAAGAGAACACTTGTCAGTTGCTTGATCACAGTTTAGCAGAATTACATCAACAAATATGTGCGGCCAAAAAGGCTTACCTAAGATGGTGATGTGGCCTGTGTGCCTCTCATCTGCTGGGATGACAGTCACTCCCTGCCTCCAATTCTGCTGTTACAGGAATGCCAAGAGGGTTGCAGAGGTGTGGCTTGGTGACCATAAGAGATTCTTCTATGAGTCTCAGCCAAATGCCAGGGCCTTGGATGCTGGCAGGTAAACAGCAGCTGAAACATAAAGTTATTGGTAATATTACATGAGTAAAAACAGACAGTGTAGTGACTCGGATATGAGCTGGATGAATGGGGTATCAGAGTTTAATTTGTGTTGGAGTACAGATTTTTTTTTCTTGTCACCATGTCCAGACCAGCTGTTGGTCTATCTAGCCAACTGTCTAGTGACTGTCAGCGATCTCTCTCTGTCTCTCTCTTTCTCTGGGCTGCAAGCAGTCAGGACTTGACAGTAATCACTCATCTGGATCTAGTGCCAAGCATTAACCCTTCACTGCTGGGTGGTTTTAAATTTAATCTACTATACAGGAAGGATCAGTTTCAAATTTAAATTACCATAAAATGTATTCACGCAATAATAATGCATAGAGGATGGCGTTGAAGGGTTAAGAAGCACTGGAGCTATACCTCCAGAAGAATGCTTCTCCATGTAAGGTTTGTGGTTGACAATGTGGGAATGGAGCAGGTATTGCTCCAAAGTACTTCAGTTCTCCCCTGTCAGTATCACTCCAATGCTGCATATCTATTCATTCATCCATCACTGATGCTCTATAATCTCTGAAACTGACATCATCACTAAACAACACCCTAATTTGACCACATTTGATAAAGTTTTGCATGACCTGCATGTTCCATGGTAGTAAGTAATGATGTTCAGTGTGGTGCAATTATGGTGTTGTGGGAATGCACAATTCTTCTTATAAAAACTACTTCATAAATAGAATTTTGTCCCATTTCTGAGTATAGCCAACATTTGTCGAGTTTTGTACATGATCATCCTTTAAGCTGATTCAGTGTTATTATAACATATTTATGTGATACAATGTCATTACACAGTCTCCCAATAAGAAGGTTCTGTATAATGTGGTACTGAATGTTTCCCTTTGCAGCTTACAGGAACAGCTAGAAGTAAAGAATCAGCTAGACTGCAAACCATTTCAGTGGTACATCGAAAACATATTTCCTGAGCTCAAGTGAGTATCAAGTCACTTCAGCCTCAGTAATAAGTAACAAGTACGTCCAGGTTTAACTTTCAGCAGTTCTACATTCAACCCACACAGTGTATTTCTATGTTTTGTGGGGATCTCAGAGCAAACAGTGAATATTTGTTGAAGTTGCTAAAGCTTATTAAGGATACTGGGGGGTACTGCGAAATAGGTGTGAAGCTGACCACTCACATCAGTATCATATGACAGTTACGAAAAAGGTGGATTTACCTAACACACAGTCCTGCATTTTATTCAAACTGCAGGCTTCTAAAGAAGAAGCACAACAGATCAGCAACAGTCACAGTGCAATAATTATTAACACACACCCATTTCAATTTTAATCTTACATTCCATAAGAAAGTTCAGTAATTAAAAATGAAAACCAATCAAGCTGCCTTCAATCACACTCAAAGGTCTGAACCTCTGGTCTGTGACATTGTGTTGCCTTTAACTTCAAAGGCTTGACCCACTCAAGATGAAGGGGACATTTTCTTGAAAATGTTGGGAACCATTAACACAACCACACAGTGTCATAGCTAAGAAGACCTGCATCCTCAGCAATACCACTTTGTAGACCTCACATCACACATTATACACTTCACATCTGACAAAACAGCAAGTACATGGTATATCGTTTTGTCTCATATTCACTTGCAAATACAGTGACCAAGGCATTATAAAATAACACCACAATCGTGTTAAAGGTTGCCAAATGAAGAGCATTCAGCATTTGGACAACTTAAGCAAGGATCACTGTGCCTGCAGTCACAACAGGGCAGTTCAGAAGTGACACTGGCTGAGTGCAATGATTCTGAACCTTCCCAGCACTCCTGGGCATTTAATGTTCATACTGGAAGCATCCAACAGGGGCAGTTATGTCTCACAGCCCATGACAAAGCCAAGTACCCAGTACTGGAATCATGTACATTGTCACATCGGCAGGTGAGTACTTCGCAAACCACAGCATTCCATGCAAAAACAGACTTAAATAAATTGTCCATTGATTACATCAGCTTGTCATATTCACATGAAATTTCTTACAGCTAATGTAGTTGGCATGGTGTGTGTGTGTGTGTGTGTTTTATGTAATGATGCTGTCAGTTGTTGAGATTATATAGCATCTGTGGTAGGTGAACAAGTATGGAACATTGGTGGAATGTTAATGATAGGGGAAAACTGAAGTACTTGAATAAGAAACCTGTCCCCATGCCCCTTTGTCTACCAGAAATTCCACATGGACTGAAATTTCACAGCATTTTGGTAATCCTATGTTCATGTTTTCAACAGGTGGCAGTCAGGGAAAGTGATTTGTAAAAGGTCAGGGTGTTTCACTGGTAGGTACATTTCTTTGTTTGGTTGGCTGCTGTGACAAGTACATTGCTCATGAACATTCTGGTTAACAAAGGAAAACTATCTTATAATCCAGCAATGTACTGTCTGGTTGAGGTTTGAGGTTAGGTTCAAAAACAGCTGTCATAGATTCGCTGTACTCTTGTTACCTGACAATTTACAAGGTTCTTGTCAGACCCACTGAGGTACTTTGACACTGCACCAGACTTACCCCATCCCCCACTGCACTTTACCCTGGCAAGATTCCCTCTACTTGAACACCGTCATGTGGCAGCATCATGAGCACATTGCAAGGGTAGAATATCAAATGAGATTTGTAACACAGAGCTGAATGGATCATGGCACAGAGGAAGACTGAGGGTAAGATGGAAACAACAGGTTTTGAAAGACATAATGCAGAAGGGAGGAAGACAGTGAGGAGTGGGAGGTGTGGGAAGGGAGAGAGAGGGCTGGAGAAGGTTTTTTACTGGACAGTACATACAAAGTGCAAAGAAGGTGGGAGGCACAAGAGATGGAGGAAAAAGATTGAGGAGGAGCAAAGGAAGGTATTTGAAAGAGGAAAAGGAGGCTAAGAAGAGTAAGGAAAAGGATGAGAAAGTGGGTGTTCACAAGACAAGGAGAATGGGAATTGGATGAATTCATTACTCACCACCTGGCAATTTCATACCGATGGCATGTAACCACTGCAAATGACTGTGTAAGAAGGCTGCATGGACTCATGACCACATTTGTGGCAATCATTGGAAAGTAAATTTTGAGACTTGATATAAACATATTGCACATGATCTGTTACAACAGTTGTCTGTAAGGCAGAGGCAACAGACTAAAGAGTATTGCTTGACTCTTAGCATATGACAGTGAGTACATACAGCATACTGTGAAGTTCTGGGTCGGTGTAGGTTGCTGTGTAACTGGTACATAGGGGCAGCCATGGAGGCTTCATTGTGTCCACTAGATATTAGGAGCCAGTTTTTGTGGATCCTCTCAGCCCCTGAAGAGGAAGGCACCATGTTTGTTTGATACACACCCAAGGACACAACATTACATCCCAGTAGACCCAACTCATCATGTTTATAATTCTTATATACACCTGGTTTATTTAACGATGGCCTCAGTAGCTCACCCCCATCATTGAGTGACAGGACAATTAATGAATAATGAAAGGGAAAGGGCTTGAAGGGAGTAGTCATGATCTAATTTGAAGCACTATCCTGACATTTGCCTACATGTTTGAAGGACACCCACAAGAAACAATACTCAGGATAGCTGGTGTCCAGCCTGAGAGTTGAACACGGGACCTTACAGTCACGCAGCAGCAATGCCACTGTCTTGAAGCAGGCATCCAATGCAACACTCAGGTTCAGTCTGGAAATTAACCTTAAACCCTTTAAATACGACATCCATGTTTTCCCCTTGTGTTTGATTTTTAGTATACCTCACTTGATTAAGACTGCAAACAAAGCTGTGTGTATTGAGAAATGTCAAGCACTGTCTTTAGGAGTGTCATTTATTGTCTACAGAAATGGAGCCGTCATGGACGAGCCGTAGTACTGTTGTCATTTGGGCAGTGTCTGGAATCAGGAATCACATCAGAAGTAAGGCTGTCCGAGTGTCGTCGTGGGGCCGTGTCACAACAGTGGGACTTCACTGTTGAGCTCCAGGCTCAGGATGACCATCCTGTTGATATCACCTGATCTTTGTTACGAAACTCTCAGGAATGCAACAAACTTCCTACCTATTTTACACAATCAGCAGAAGCTTAACCTTTTGAAGCCTGAAGTACATCTAAACAATACAGACAATACAGTTCTTACCTCACAGAAAACTCAGTGCACTTCCTTTACAAAGGCAAACTGGTTAATGCTGTTTACAAAGATGGCAAGTCACTGTTTATTATATTATAAGGAACAAAGAAATGTGACTACATGGGGAAAATTTAGAATTTTTAAATTTTCAAATAGGTGGTACAAACAGTAGGCACTGTGACCCAAAGAACTAATTTATGCCATACATGGAAGGAACTCTGCTGGGAAATATTCACTACGTGCCTGTACATATGTAAATCAACAAAGAATGGGACCAAGATGAGCCATGGCAATGGATCAGTTGTGCCAACTTCTAGAAGTACATTCTGAGAACAGAATGTATTATCTGTGACCATTAACATAGTCACTCAGCTTTCTGTGCAGCCCACTGACTTGTGCCCATGGAAAGAAACAAATTGTATGGCCACATTTCTAAACACAATGTCATAATTTAAAGATATTCTTTCTTACACACTGTTTATTGCACCATACAGTGAGACAACAGTGACAGTTACAAGGATGACATTTTGAGGGCTGACAGTTTATATGGGAAAGGTTCATCCAGCGCTCAATTAGGTAGTCTTGGTAAAGATACATATATTTTTAGAGTTCCTCTTCTTTTGTTGCTATATTCACTGGCTGACAGGGTATTTTTATATGGAAGGATTGAAATAAATGGTGAATTTTATTTAAGATAAAGGATGCCAGGTCTTTGCAGCAAATGCACTATGGTTAATTCAAGTGTTGGGTTTGTTAGTAAAATCCATCTGTGTGTCTGTATTATATAATAATAAGATTGCTATATGAGGTGGCCTTGTAACAAAGAATAAGCTGTCTGTGTGAAACTGTTGTAATATATCTGACATATCTTTGAATGCAGTCACAGCCGTCCTTCTTATCATGCCATATGACACTTATAACAAAGTTTTGGATCACAGGAGTCAAACATATGAAATGAATTATGTGTTTTGAGATGTCAAGCTCTCACATCAATGTTGCTGGAGACTGAAATCTTCCAGGATGTGACACTATGTGGCTGAGTGAGTAGTGGCTGATGTTCGAAGATTATAGCTCCTTCATCTGGAAGATCAAGCAATACAAGAAGGATGCTTGAAATGGACTGCTTGACCACCCTGAAGATGAAGGCACTATGTTCCTTCAAGACACCAGGAAATACTCATCCAGCAACTGTGTCACATCCCTGAAGCCTGTGGTTGTCAGTACCATGTTCACGAGGAACTCACAACTACACACACACACACACACACACACACTCAGAACAAGCAACAAATTGGAAACATGACTAATAACTGTCCCTCTCGCTGATGTAACCTGTGTAATGTTTGCACAACAATATTTCCTCTGATAAACATGTTCACACCCCAAATATATTAAACAACAGAGAATCTGAGCACACAGAACACTGCACATACAGTACTGGCACCCTTCTGTCTTTGAGGAAGGGCAGTAGTTAAAAAATGTTCATCTGTTTTGCTTCATGAGTACTGTCAACATTTTTCCAGGGAAGAAACCATGGATATATACACACACAGGCATATGTACATATAAATATGGAGTAAGGCAGGACTGTGATGTATGTTTTGTACAGAAGGAAAATAAAAATAAAAAAAAAACCTATTTAAAAATGAGCAATAATTACATGTATATAAAAGAATAAATTGTAATGTATTTTAAGTGTGTTATTCGATAACACAGTCATTTACTAAGACTATAAAGTGCTGGCATTGGAGCATGGGGCATTGACAGAATGATACTGGAGGTGGGAAAAAGAAAGTACTTGGAGCAAAACTTTCTGAATGCTGGTTTGCCCAACATTAATCCCACATGGACTGGCTTGGGATGAAACCCAGGTTTATGTTTTGAGAAGCTCATGACTAAAAAAGAAATTAGTCTAAAAGAATGAATATTAAGATCACAAAAGAACAAACATTGAAAATGTAACTTTGAGATCATCTGACAAAATGAAAACAGCAGCTGACTTCATGTCTGTACAGTTGCATTCCAGGAGCAATGGCTGTGAAAAGTTTATCATGAAAATTATAAATCAGGCTTCATATTCCAGTTGTACAACTGCATGCTGGTGTCAAACATGAATGTCACAAGCTTCAGCTTTCAGTTTTACTCCAGGTTTAATTCATCTTAACTTGGAAGTTCCATTTGACCAGTCTTTTGCACAGAGGTTCTATACACTGCACAATCAATGTCAGCCTGAAAGCCAAGTGCTCTTTCTTTTGTCTAGATGATACATGTAATTCTCTGTGCAACATCCTGTCAGAAAAGCCTAGCAAATGAACACATACGTTGTGATATGTGGGCACTAAGCAGCTGAGCCACTAGTTTCAGCTGACACAGCAACCACACTGGCTCTGTAAATGCTCAGACTTAAAACACTCACTTGTGTGCATTTTGACTTTATATGTTTAAAAATATTTTTAATTTACAGAACTAAGTAAGAATTCTGGAAATGTATTGTCTAATCAATTTGAAAATGGTCATCACTCAGTATGAAACATGAAGCTTTCACACAGAACAAACGTATTGAAATCAGAGCAATAATTTTATCCGTAGATCTGTATAATTTACATTTGCACTGTCAGCAAATGAAGGGTATCAGTCAAAACTGAATAATGCTCTTCAAAGACATTAACCAAAGTTTAGGCAGGAGTATTTCTTCAAACCACATGCTTTGAAATTATAATGCCATGACTAGAACATCATGACCTTGGTTTTTATTAAGGTTTATACCACATGAAATGATGGAACTGAACATGGAGTGACATATAACCAAACAAGCCTTACAGCTAGCATATTAGTAGCAACTAAATTAATTTTCCTGCATTATCCCCAAAAAGCAGTTATTAATGATCTGATACTTGCTGACATGGTTATGATGACAAACACGAATTTTCAGACTTCTTAGATGTGGGACATTTACTTGTCTACTTCATGATAAGACATTTAATTTTCTCAGTTCTCATGGTTGAAATTATAAACCTCAATTTTACTAGATCCAATTTCATTGTTTAATTTGATGCTATAAAATTCAAGAAACTCAATAAAGTAGACAGCTTATATGAAACAAAACTTTTTTTGAGTGGGATTTAAGGTTATGTATTTTAATTCACATGTATAACATATATATTCTCTTGGGCAGGGGTATGGCTAGAGGGGAGGGGGAGAAGTGTGGCTTCCCCAGGCAGCAGAGTCCAAGAGGTGGCAAAAATGGTGGAAAAAAGAAAATTTTCAATGAAAAAAAAAATTGACTTTCCCCACTTGACAAATTTTAAATTATTGAACCAAATAATAGGAAATTCCAGTTTAATGTTATGTACCCAACTGTGTTAGGTAAGACTACTGAGGAGCACTTGTTTACTATCAACACAACTTTTTTTATAGTAACATTAATTTGCCATACTAATGCCTTCCTTATGTGTTTGCCAACCTTCTTAGGGCAGAAAATGCCAAAATCAAAGCCTGGAACTTCAGGTTTGGGGTTAGGCATGAGACTGACAGCCCCATTCTGGAAAAAATGATGAGGGAAGCCAAGGCCAAACTTAAAGGGCTGGAGTGCTAAACAAGAAGAAGAAGAAGAAATGATATTAATAAGGCAACATGTTTCAACCAACCATGGTCATCTTGCTTTCAAACATGTGTTTTATAGACTAAGATTACAATCATACAATTTATAGAGTACAGATTGCTTGTCATTCTATTACAACTAACAGAGCTTGGTAATGAATGTGATATATTAGCTATATTGTTAAAATATTTATATCAATATTAAGGGTTTTGACAATTGTAATCTTCCCTGGAAGATTCCTTTAGCTCATGGTGATGTGTGGTATATACATAGTATCCATTGATAAATGGTGTCCTAGTATTAGTGTAAACATGCAACAAAGACTATACAAATTGCAAAGATTGACATCTTTGCCTATTTAACACATATTTTAATGAAATTATACTATTTCCACTTTTTATGATATTGGATGGCCTGAAGATGACATGTCACCGTATTAATGTGACTAATTACCATTAATATCAACCGCGGTAGCACAGTGGTTAAGGTGCTGTGCTACAAATCGGAAGGTTGTTGGTTCAATCCCAGATGGTGTCATTGGAATTTTTTATTGACATAAAATCCTTCTGATAGCACTATGGCCCTGGGGTCAACTCAACCTCTAACAGAAATGAGTACCAGGAGTACTTCCTGGGGGTAAAAAGCGGCCGGTGTGTAAGGCTGACAACCTTACCACCATCCTGGGTCACTGTCACGTAATCTGGGAACCTTAACTTCCTGGAACCCTGTGGGCCACTGTAACAGGACTGATTTACCTTTTACCATTAATATCAATAATTTTGTGCTGCAGAAGAACTAGTGCTTCTCTGTAAAGGAAATTTAGTAAATGACTGTGGCGTGTTTAAGTTCGTAATTCCTGTAAGGTGCAGCAGGGCGATCACTCAGTCCTGGGCGCCAAAAACCTAGTTACACCACTGCTTTCATGCTACATGTTTGGCCGTTCCATAATTTACAGTCTTAGACATATTTAATTTCATAAAAACATAACCCACAGTAGTATGTGTACTGAATTCAATCTCTGACCCTTCACTTAAGGGAGACATGAACTGTCTGTGCATATGGTGGAATGGTGATCGGATCCATCGTTTTATGTAAATATATACCAAAATTGATTTTTTAAAATGCAACTATTGATTACATTAATACTTATACTTTTACATAAATTTTGAAACTCTTGCCTTTGCCATTATCATCCATGATGTAACACCCACACAGTTTAAAATTGGAACAAGGCATCAAATTGCGCCACACTTTGAATTAACGTTCAACACAAACCACAGATTAGGGCTAATAATTATGGATTAGAGTAACAACGCACTTTTGACTAGCCTGCCATCTATTCCAGTATTGTAAGGTGCAGCCAGCAGCTGACTTCGCTGACTGAATTTAAAAAAAACCACCTTTCACCGCTACACAAAATTGCAGTTATGATACCATCGCAACTGTGCCTACTACGTACCGTCCACTCTGAATTAACGCAATAGTCATACATTATTAATACAGTGATACTGGTCTACTTCAAGGCACTGTCCCATTATCTATCTGGAGGGGCAGGGGCCCAGAAAAAAAAAAACCAAGAAGATGGACTTCTTGGACCCTGAAGACAGATGCAGCAAGCTTCTCCAAAACATCAGTACTGCTCTGAACACCTCAAATGCTGAATACCAACAGTCACTTGCTGTAGGAGTGCATGCTGTTAACAATTATGACATCTTCCGTCACAGATGCTGCTTCCAAAAATGGAATGTCTGTTAGCAGGAGTCAGAGGAGACTTAAGACATTAAATGCTGCAAACAACCAAATAATATTGTATTTTCCAAACAATGTTTGGCTCATTATAACCTACCAGTACATTTATAAAATAAGGTTTGTCTTGAAAATGCATATGAAATCATTCTTAATATATATTGTTCCCACAGTCTTTAACAAACTTATTCCTTTAATTATATTATTATACTAGGAGAAGTATATAATGCTCAGGCACTTGGAGGAATTCCATTTGCCTTGTAGTTTCCCAATATAATTTCACAATTGCTACAGTAGTCCGAAAGTTTAAAACTCTGCAGTTTGGAGGTAATTGTGATTCAATATGGAGTTCCCTTATTTGCACAAGAAACACAACAGGGACAGAGATATAAATGATTTGCGTAAATGAACCACTGAACAAACATGGCCAGTGATCAGTCGAAAAACTGCTAATGCATCTGCCCTTCAATAATTACAAACTGCATTTCTGCTCTGAAGTGTTTTGTTCCAGGGTCTGAGCTCGTTTTCAGTGGCATATCTTACCTGGTCAGCTTGAATGTTTAGTTTTGTTCTTAGTTTTGCAGAGGAAAATAATTCTTTGCATTTAGGTGTTTGGATGACTTTGAGCACTTTGTTACATTACATGTGCATTATTTACATAGCTGCACTGAGTGTCTAAAGATTGACTGTTACTACCACTATAATTCTTTTTTATAAGGCATACTTTATCTCTACCAACACAAACAAAACACTTGATTAAACGGAATAGTTAAGTGGAAGATTTGATGTTCTCAAGCAGGGTTTCAGGAGATTCAGGTATTCTGGGATGTGTCTCTGACTCCTTGAGCCTTGAAACAAAAAACACAATGGTCCTTTGAATGTTGGGAACCACTCAGCAAGCTCAAGAACTTTTCCAGGTTTCATGCCTTGTAAGCTCATTATTGTGTTCATAACAGACTGCCACTGGTCCTTATCCTAAGCCAGATTAACCCTGGCCACACACTCAAATAAAATTCAATCCATGCCTAGGTGTCCAGTAAGGTTTCGTCTTGTCAGTTTTCTGATTATAATTTTGTATGAATGTCTAATTTTCTATATTTGTGCAGGTTATATAGCACGAAATGTCAGTATTATTACTGAAACGTTACAAGGAAAGGACAAAGAAGGAAAAACTAAAAAACATGCAAGTCTGAATGGCTTGTCAAATGGCCCAGACTGAATATATGGTGCACTAAACTGTCACATTATGACCCTGCACCTTCGAACTAAGTGATGGAAATAATATGTCAATGCTCTGTGGATGAAGATGAACATTCTGACTCAAAATTCGGGGTCAGATTTGAGATAACTGAAGTGCCATCATTCTTCTACATGGTTGACAGGTTACAATGGGGCACCTTGGGGCTGTACCAGGATTTCATTGACTGCACAGTGTTCGGACTGTGTCACTGCATACACCACAGCCTGGGCTACATCCCTTGGTTCCAGCAACTTCATCTTATTCACCATTTCATACTTTTCCTGTGCCTGCAACAGAGTAACAACCACTGTGAACAAGCTGAACCTACAACAGATTTACTTTGCTGGTAGTGGGCACTAGATAAGTATCAGCTATTGATACCGTCTACTCAGACAGCATTACTGTTGAAGATACATCTTCTCATATGTGATGCTGTACCAGATGAAAACATCTATCATTTTCCAGAGATTGTAGTGCCTTCATATAAAAATACAACAATGACCCTTTTAAGGGCCCACATATCAACACCTTAAACTACACTCTCATCCTACCAGTTAGTACAACATGGCCACTACATCTATTGACTCCTCACTCTCTTGCCACCTGCTACCCTCATCATCCAACAACACTACTTTTTCTGTAGGACTATTCTTTACTTACTGCTGGGCCCTCAAAATACTATGATTCTTCAGAACATCAGTAACTACTTGCCTGACAATGCAGCATTGCAGAAGACTTGAATCTTTAGCAATGCTGTTCTAAGAGCCACAAATCTTGCAACATGATGTCCTAAACATAATGCACAAGGGCATGTTTTAAAACTAAAACATCACAGTTTCTGGACATTTGATCACTGGATCCTACTATAATATAAAGGTAAAAAGGTAAACTTTACCGTAGAACAGGCCATGAAGGCCCATAAGGGGAGTAGAGGTATAGCTCTACTCTTTCTTTAATCTCGGCGCTAGATGGGGGTTGTGGTCAACAACACGCACTGGCCGCTTTACCCCAGGGAAGAAATCTGGTACCCATTGTACGGGAGGCTGGGTGGGCCCCAGGGCCAGTCTGGACAGTGTGGAAAATCTCAGCCCCACCATGATTCAATCCCCAGACCATCCAGCCTATAGCTCGTCGCTTTACCAACCAAGCTATCCCAACCCACTCCTACTACAATATACCCAACTAAATACCAACATCCTCTAATTTTTACCAACATACAAAGGCTTTGGTCATGCTGTACGCTTCAGAAGATTCTAAGATGTGGCATTATGATGGCATTATGGATGAAGATTCTGATCTTGGATGTGTCATCATGTAGTGTGGTTGGTAAGTACAACATTTTGGATGAAAGTACTGCATCCATTTTACAAAAACAGAAGGATATACATCAACAATGATCCACAAAAATATGTGGCATCACATCACAGCCGACTGGAATCTGAACATTTCTGAGATTGAAATATCTTGAAACATGAAATATCGGAAAATATATTGACAAAAACTAAACACCATTTTTAGCAACAGTTTCTGAAATGTTGCCAGGTTTTATTCATGCAAACTGTGTAACAATTGCTCACATATACAATCTTAAAACTTCCACACTGATGTTTTCACCAACACTGTTCAGATCCCTGCATTGTTGCATGTTATACCATATAAAGGTGTGAAGAGAAAGGTTAAAGAGACATGTACAAACCTCCCGGTCGGTGGTTTTGTCAAACAGTTCTGTCTTGACGTCGCCTGGCTGGATGCATGTCACTTTGATTCCAAATTCAACCACTTCCTGGCGCATTGTCTGTGACATGCCCTCGATAAAATACTTGGTTCCACAGTATACAGCCAGGCCAGGAAATCCCTGCCAATGAATGTTACTAATCAATTTTATATAGTATATAAACTATAGCAACATTGCAATTATTCACTCATGAAGAAATTACAAAAGATTTAATTATAGGGAATGCTTTTACGCACAGTTGTTTCCATTTCCTACCTAAATTATGTCAAGGTCAACACTTACAAAACTGTAAATATACTGGTTACTATGTATGTATTTGAAACTTGCTCTCTCACCCAAAGTGCAGAACGCAGTTTGACAGCTTCTGAGTATAGGATGTTGGGAAGAACAAATTAATGAACATAGAATAAACTGGGATTTAAGGTAGTACAGATGCCATTAGAGCTCAACGTGGCTTAACATATTTACTAACCAGCCATTTTTCCATCCAATGAAAGGTTGCCCCCCCCCCCCCCCCCCTCCCAAACCAACCACAACACAACACCCCACCCCACCACCAAACCCCCCACCACCACCGACCCCCACCCCAACACCAACAACACAACGCGCTGTTCTAATCTTTTCCCCCACCCCCCCTCTTTCCCCCCCAAAGGAGGCCCCCCCCCCCCCCCCCCACACACACACACACACACACACACATGCGCGCGCACACACACACACTCACGCACGCACGCGCGCACACACCATCACACACACATACACACACATGCGCACACACACACACTCAC